>Ga0310786_10000392_pt1 | contig 70938 bp, 49 predicted proteins | sample AusTroGonzalo_MG_FD_203881 | JGI IMG/M metagenome (GOLD analysis project Ga0310786, IMG submission 203881) | Bovine rumen microbial communities from tropical cattle in Woodstock, Queensland, Australia - Gonzalo_03 (v2) (version 2) | ecosystem: Host-associated > Mammals > Digestive system >... | reverse complement strand
CTTGACAAAACAGTCTTTGATTCCCCCTGGGAGTTCTCAACAACATTCAAAGCGCAGAAGGGCCTCAGGCACATCCTCCGTTTTGACGGCCTGAATTATTATGCAAACATAGAGCTCAACGGAACTCTCCTTGCATCGGCGGATACTACTTTTGGCACGTTCAGCGTCCGTGAATTTGATGTGACCAAGCTTGTCAAAGGTGGCAACAACCGCCTCAAGGTCACCCTTCGCCGCGCCGTATCCGGAGACCTTAACCACGGTTTTGTGGACTGGAACCCCCGCCCCGTGGACGAGAGCATGGGCATCGTCCGTCCCGTCACCCTCATCACCACCCCGGACATTGAGGTGCAGGACGTCTTCGTCAAGCCCTATGTGGACCCCGCAGACTTCTCAAAGGCCGAGATTGAAGTGATCACCACCCTGGTCAACCGCACAGACCGCAACATCGGCGGCGTTCTCCAGGCCAAGTGGGACGACGGCGGCGCCTTCTCCAAAGACGTTGAAATCCCCGCCGGCGGCTCAAGGGAGATAAGCGTCAAAAAGACCATCAAGAACCCCCGTATTTGGTGGACAAGGGAAATGGGTACCCCGGAGATGTACCACATAGACGTGGACTTTGTCAACAACGGCAAGGTAAGCCACTCCAAAGGGGCCGATTTCGGCATCCGCAAGATTGAAGGCATCATAGACGGCTACGGCCACCGCCAGTTCATCCTCAACGGCAAGAAGGTTCTCATCAAGGCCGGCGGCTGGACGGACGATATCTTCATGCAGGACACCCCCGCCAGCATCAAGGCCCAGCTGGACATGGTTGCCGATATGGGCCTCAACTGCATCCGCTTTGAAAACATCTGGGGCAAGGACGACTACGTCTACGACCTCTGTGACCGCATGGGTATCCTCTCCCTGGTTGGCTGGAGCTGCCACTGGGAGTGGATGAGCTACTGCGGCATCCCTGAGACTAAGGGCTACGGCTGCATCAACACGCCGGAAACAGAGGCCCTGGCAGTACGTTATTTCAGAGACCAGGTTATCCGACTGAGGAATCACCCCTCTCTCATCTGCTGGCTTACGGGCAGTGACCGTATCCCCAATAAACGTCTTGAAAAACAATATCTTAAACTATATGGAGAACTGGAGTACAGGCCTTACGTCTGTTCCGCAAAGAGCCTGACCAGCCTTGCAGGCCCCTCCGGAATGAAAATGGAAGGCCCGTATGAGTTTGTGGGACCGGATTACTGGTATATAGACACCAAGAGTGGCGGCGCTTACGGTTTTAATTCAGAGACCGGTCCCGGACTCAACCTCCCTCAGTTGGAGAGCATGCGCCGGATGGTGGGAGAGGATCAGCTCTGGCCCCAGGGCAAAAACTGGAGCCTTCACTGCACCGCTTCAAGTTCCAACATGAACACAACGCAGTTCCAGATAAAATCAATGGAAGGTTTGTACGGAAAGGCCGATAATCTGCATGATTATGTCTGCCGTGCCCATGCAATGGATTACAACTCAGAGCGCGCCATGTTTGAAGCCTTCCGCTGCAACCTCCCCCGCACCACCGGTATTGTCCAGTGGATGCTCAACAGCGCCTGGCCGTCAATCTACTGGCAGCTGTATGACTGGTACGGTATCCCTACTGCCGGATACTACGGAGTCAAGAAGGCCTGCAAGCCTGTTCAGCTGGTATACAACTACGGAGACGCCTCTGTTTATGCTGTGAACGACGCCGTTCCCAGCGCAACAATAGAGGCAACAATGCGTGTTTATGACGTTAATTCACGCCTTATCAGGGAGGAAAGCCGCACTGTCACAAGCCTGGAGCGTGAGCCTCTGAAGGTGTTCGGGGACATTCCCGGTCCCTGCTACGTGGCGTTGGAATTCACCCTTGACGGCAAAGTGGAGGAAAACTTCTACTGCATCTCCGGCAAAAACAACGTATATGACTGGAAGCACGCAGACTGGTGGGGTGTAGACATCCTCAAATATGCAGACCTCTCCTACATGTGCAAGCTTCCGGAGGCGGAGGTCAAGCTGGAGGTAACCCCTGCAGGAGACGGCTATGATGTTACAATAAGCAACAAGGCCGATGTCATTGCCTACCAGAATACCCTCAAGGCACTTGATGCAGACGGCAATCTCATTCCGGGAGTGTTCTGGGAGGATAATTTTGTGGCGCTCCGCCCCGGTCAGTCACGCACAATTCACTGCACGCTTCCCAAGTCTTGCAAGGAAGCTGTCATAACCCTTTCCGGATGGAATATCAAATCACAGGAATAAACATGAAAAAAGCGTTATCCGTTTTATTCTTTGCAGCCATTGCAGCCATTCAGGTTTTCGCCCAGACTCCGGACCCTCTTGACAGGGACCAGTCAAAGTATGCAACATACAGTTTCTCAAAGGACGACCAATACACTGTTGAGGTTCCTTATGAGACGGTAAAGGTGACCCAGCCCAAAGGCCACAAGATAAAAAACGTCATCTTCATGATTGGAGACGGCACGGGCCTCAGCCAGTGGTCCGTGGGGTGGGTTGCAAACGGCGGCGCCCTTAACATAGATAAGATGCCGGTGTGCGGCTACTCCCGCACCTGGTGCCTGGACAAGCTGGTCACGGACTCCTGCGCCGGCGGCACAGCCCTGGCAATAGGGGAGAAAACCAAATACGGATATATCGGCGTAGATGAAAACGCGCAGCCTGTGGAATCAAACCTCCAGTATGCCAAGCGCGTCAAGGGGATGAAGACAGGTGTCACCGTAACCTGCCGCATCAACGACGCCACTCCGGCCGATTTCTGCGTCCACAGCGCCTCCAGAAAGGACGAGGAAGGCATTGCGGCTCAGTACGTTGATGCTAATGTAGATTTCATCTCCGGCGGCGGCACCCATTTCTGGAACCAGCGCAGCGATGGCCGCAACCTTATTGAGGAAATGAAGGCCAAGGGTTACACTTATGTAGACAAGCTGGAAGACATTGCAGGAGCCCAGGGAGACAAATTCCTTGGCCTGTATGATGAATATGACCTCAAGCCGGCCCTGGACCGTGGCCCCATCCTTATGGAAAGCACCATGAAGGCAATTCAGATGCTGGACAACAAGAAGGGTTTCTTCCTCATGGTTGAGGGCTCCCAGGTAGACGACTGGTGCCATCGCAAAAAGGTTGGCTACATGTGTGAGGAGCTCTTTGACTTTGACAAAGTGATAGGCGCTGTTCTTGAGTGGGCGGCCAAAGACGGGCAAACTCTGGTCATTGTGACGGCAGACCATAACACAGGCGGCCTCTCTCTCCTTAAAGGCAGCATAGAGGAACGCACCGTGAAAGTACACTTCTCTACAAGTGGGCATGATGGAATAGTTGTACCCATATTCGCCTTCGGCCCCGGCGCAGAAGCTTTTGCCGGAGTATACGAGAACTCTGAAATTGCGCAAATCCTCAAGAAACTCCTCAAATGAGATATTTGGTTGTTTTATTGTTAATGGTGGCACGGATTCTCCCTGCTCCTGTAAGCGTGCAGGAGCAGGGCGGTTCGTTCCGGCTCACGGAAAAGTCCCGCAGCAAGATTGTCTACAGGCTGGCTCCCAAAAGCGGCATTCCGGCAGAGGGTTATACCCTTAACGTGACGCGCTCTGGCGTTGTAGCCGTAGCCTCCACCCCCGCAGGACTGTTCTACGCAAAACAGACGCTCCGCCAGTTGGAGAAGGACGGCAGTATCCCGTGCGTAAAGATTAAGGATTATCCGCGCTACTCATGGCGCGGTTTCATGGTGGACCCATGCCGCCATTTCCAGACGGTAGATGATCTCAAGACCATGATTGATGTCATGGCGCAGTACAAGATAAATATCATGCACTGGCATCTTACGGATGACCAGGGCTGGCGCATAGAAATTAAGAAATATCCCAGACTCACTTCAGTTGGCGCATGGCGCACGGAGTATGAAGGCAATGTTCACGGCGGCTTCTACACCCAGGAGCAGATAAAGGACGTGGTAGCTTACGCCGCGGAGCGTTTCATCACCGTTGTTCCGGAAATTGAGATGCCGGGTCACGCCGTTGCCGCTATCCGCGCATATCCGGAACTCTCCTGCACAGGAGAGCCTTTGGGCAGCTTCTCCACCTGGGGCTCACCTGACATTGTGCTCTGCCCCGGCAAGGAAAAGATGTTTGAATTCCTGGATGACGTGATTGCCGAGGTATCGGCCCTGTTTCCCGGAGAATACATCCACGTAGGCGGAGACGAGTGCCTGAAGAACCGCTGGGAAAAATGCCCCGCCTGCCAGGCCCGCATCAAGGCCGAAGGTCTCACGGCTACGGCAGAGCATACCGCAGAGGAGCGCCTCCAGAGTTACGCTGTAAAGCGTATGGAGAGCATCCTTGCAAAATACGGCAAAAAGCTCATCGGCTGGGATGAAATCCTTGAAGGCGGCCTCAGCCCCAACGCTACGGTAATGTCCTGGCGCGGGGAAAAGGGCGGAATAGCAGCCGCAGAACAAGGTCACGAGGTTATCATGACCCCGTCCAAGGACGGCATGTACCTGGACCATTACCAGGGAGACCCCAAAATTGAACCGGAAACCATATCCGGAGACAACACCTTATATAAAGTATATAGCTACAATCCTTCAATTCCCGTGAAAGGTCTTCAGGGAAATCTTTGGAGCGAGTATATCTACAGCGAGGCCCAGCGCCAGTATATGTTCTTCCCCCGCGCCTTTGCCATTGCGGAAATTGGCTGGACGCTGCCGGAGAACAAGGACTTTGACGCTTTCTGTACGGCCGTAGACCGCGCCTGCCAGGACCTTGACGCCCGCGGCTTGAACTATCATATCCCGCAGCCGGAGCAGCCGGGAGGAAGTTATAACCATGTAGTCTTTACAGACAAGGCCAAGTTGGAATTTACCACCACGCGGCCAATGCGCATGGTCTATACGCTGGACGGAACAGAGCCCACCGTGGAATCGGCCACCTATGAAAAGCCATTTGAATTTACCTCTGATGCAACGCTCAAGATAGCCTGCGTCACCTCCTACGGAAAGATGGGCAAGGTGCGTACGCTCAATATTGAAAAGCAGGAGCTAAGACCGGCTACGGAGGTAGAAGGGGAGAAGGGCCTGAACCTCAGCACTACCTACGGCTTCTTCCTTGACTGGGCCGATATCCCTGAGACAGCCTTCTGGACGGCGCCACGCCCCATAGAAAGCCCCAAGGAAATAACAAAGCAGGAGCCCACGCATTACAATATGATGGGAATCAACTTCTATGCTGCAGAGGCTACCGGTTATTTCAAGGCTCCAAAGGACGGAGTCTATATTTTCAGCACCGTCTTTGACCAGCTGTGGATAGACGGAGAACTTCTAATAGACAACGGCACAGAGGTTAAAAAGCACAGCCGCGCAGACAACAGCATAGCCCTGCAGAAGGGCTGTCATGCCATAAAGATCCGTTTCCTCAGCAACGTCCATGGAGGATGGACAACAGCCCGCAATCGCGGTGAAATCCTCTACCGCAGAGTGACTGAGGAGGAATTCCATACAATAAGGACAGACAAACTCATAAGAACGTTATGATAAAGAAATTGTTCATATTTTTTGCAGCCCTGGCCCTGTGTGCATGCACCCAGGACAGTGTGGCCAACCTTGTGATACCTCCTCCTCCCTCCGGTGACGGTGGTTCAGGTTCTGGCGGAGGTTCTGGCGGCTCCGGTGGCAGTGGCAGTGATGACCCGGAGGTCCTTTGCACGGACATCGGCCAGACGCCCATTGTGCTGGCGTATTTCACTGAGTATACGGAGACCTTGCCGGAGGTAAGGCTCCTTACCCATATCAACTACGCTCACGGTCGCTTTGTCAACCCTAAGGAAGGTGACGGCGGAATAGTGATTACGGAATCAAAACAGGCTCCAATCAAGGACGTGGTGGCCCTCAAGAGCGTGAACCCCAAACTCAAGGTTTGCCTTATGATAGGCGGCTGGGGAGGTCATGCCGACGGCTTCTCAATGATGGCCCGGTCAGAAACCAAGCGCACGGAATTCTGCAACAGCGTAAAGAACCTGCTGGACATTCATCATCTTGACGGCGTGGACATTGACTGGGAGTATCCCACAAGGAGCGCGGACAATGAAACCGGCGCCAGCCCTGACGACACAAAGAATTTCAATCTTGTCCTCAAGCAGCTCAGGGAAACCCTTGGAACCGGCAAAATCATCTCGTTCGCCTCTTCTTCCAGCGCACAGTATGTAGACTGGCCCACTGCAATGAAGTACCTGGACTATGTCAATGTCATGACCTATGACATGGGCGCCGCTCCCAACGGACATAATTCTCCGCTTCACCGTTCAGGCGTCTTCAATCACCGCAGCTGGGACGAGAGCATCAAGGCACATGAAGACGGCGGCGTTCCCAAGAACCGCATGGTGATGGGCGTCCCATTCTACGGCAAGGCAGAGAAAGAGCCGGCAAACAAAATTTTCGACTATTCGGTCCGTTATTATGAAATGCCGGATATACTTGAAAAGGGCACCTATAAGGGGAAACCCCTTGCAAGGAAGGTTTACCGCAGGTGGGAAGCAACCTCAATGGTCCCGTATCTTGTGGATGAATCAGGCGTTAACGTCCTCTCCTACGATGACCCGGAATCAGTGGAGATCAAGGGAAAGTTTGTGAAAGCGAACGGTCACCTTGGCGCAATGTTCTGGGAATACCGCTGTGATACAGATGATCACGCCCTGCTAAAGGCTCTTGTAAAGGGCATTTACGCAAAGGACAGCGTTTTAGACGAATAATTAACCAAAATAACTAAACTAACAACCAATGAAACACAAAGTAGTCCAAATGCTCCGTCTGGCTGCTGTTACGTGTCTTCTTGCCGCCCTGTCCGCTATTCCCGCCTGGTCACAGAAGGGAATAAGCGTGAAAGGTACGGTGGTGGACTCGGACGGCTTGCCCGTCATAGGAGCGGGAGTCACCATCAAGGGGACAACTACCGGCGTGGCTGCGGGAATGGACGGATCCTTCCAGATTACCGTCCCTTCTGAATCTGCCGTCATTGAAGTTTCGGCTTTGGGATACATTGCCGAAGAAGTGAAGGTTGGAAAGCAGCGCAACATTACGGTCATGCTCCGCGATGACGCCCAGTCCATTGAGGCCACCGTTGTGGTTGCTTATGGTACACAGACCAAGGCAACCGTCACCGGCGCCCTGACCACCATTGATTCAAAGGCCCTTATCAAAGCGCCTGTGGCCGACGTCACCAACGTCCTCGCAGGCCAGATGCCGGGTGTGTCAACCATTCAGGAAACCGGTCAGCCGGGTGAAGACTATGCAAAGATCTACATCCGCGGCGCAAGTTCCCTCACGGACGGCGCGTCCTCTCCGCTTATCCTGGTAGATGGCGTAGAACGCCCCCTCAACACCGTAGACCCCAATGAAATTGAAAGCCTATCCATCCTGAAGGATGCTGCATCAACGGCTGTGTTCGGTGTCCGCGGCGCTAATGGCGTCATCATAGTGACAACCAAGCGCGGTGATGCCGGCAAGCCTAAGATTTCGGCCAGCTCCATCACCGGTTTGCAGGTCCCCATGTCGTACATAACCCAGTGCGACAGTTACGACTACGCCCGCTACTACAACGTTTTCCAGGAAAATGACGGCAAGTCAGTATTGGAGGAGCCCGGTCTCTTCTTTACACGTGAGGCCATAGAGGCCTACCGTACGGGGTCGGACCCGCTCATTTACCCCAACACCCACTGGAATGAGATAATGTTCCGCAAGGCCTTCATCCAGACCAAGAACAACATCAACATTTCCGGCGGCTCTGACAAGGTGCGTTACTTTGTGTCAATGGGTTACATGTTCCAGAACGGTCTGATGAAGCAGATCCCCGGCATGTCCTATGACAACAACTACACCTACAACCGTTATAACTATCGAGCCAACCTGGACTTCAAGCTCACGGAATCAACGGACATGAAGTTCAATATCAGCGGTGTTGTGGGTGATACCAGGGAGCCTCTTTACAGCGGAGACCACTCCAACATCTGGATGCTTACCATGCTTTGGGCTTCTCCTGTGGGCAGCCCCGGTATGGTCAACGGTTATCCGGTGACCAGTGAAAAGTCCGGGAAGGCCCTCCCTGACGGCCTTACGGCATGGAACGGCTGGGAGTACTATTACTACTCCGGTTACCGCAACAAGTACAAGACTACGCTGGATATGGATATTACCCTTCGCCAGCGCCTGGACTTCATCACTGAGGGCCTGAGCGTAAGCTTCAAGGGCAGTTATGACACCGCCATGTCCATTACCAAGAAGCGCAGCGGTAGCGGCGGTTATCACCAGACCCTTTATTACAAGGGCTGGCTGGACGACCCCAACATGCAGCTTTATGACCCCGATTTTGACCGCACGGTAGTAGGTGTAATCTCCGGCTCTGAGCCTTCACTCGGCTACAGCGAGTCAACGGACGACGACAAGAGCTGGTACATTGAGGCCAGAGTGGACTATAGCCGTAAGTTTGCCGGCAAGCACGCCGTGAGCGGCCTGCTCCTTTACAACCAGTCAAGGGACTACTATCCCAGCAAGTATGCATGGCTGCCCCGCGGCTATGTGGGCTTTGTAGGCCGCCTTACCTACGGTTATATGGACAAGTACCTTGTAGATGTCAGCGCCGGTTATAACGGCTCTGAGAACTTTGCTCCCGGAAAGACCCGTTACGGTTTCTTCCCTTCAGCGTCACTCGGATGGGTGGTTTCCAAGGAAAAGTTCATGAACTCGGCAAGGTGGATTGATTACCTCAAGCTTCGTGCTTCCGTTGGTCTTGTTGGTAACGACCAGGGTTCCAGTGCCCGTTTCATGTATATGAACGGCGTATGGGATCAGGCCGGAAGTTACTACTTTGGCGTAAACAAGAGTGACGGTGTTCCTTATTACACCCTTGGCTCTCCCGGAAACGACCAGGTGAGCTGGGAAACCGCCCTCAAGGCAAATGTGGGTCTTGACTTTGATCTGTTCAAGGAGCGTCTCCACTTCTCGGGAGATGTGTTCTATGAGCACCGTACCGGCATTCTCATCACCCCCAATGACGTTCCCGCAGTTGTGGCCATCAGTCTTCCTACCGGAAACATCGGCATTGTAGACAACCACGGTTATGAAATTGAGCTGGGATGGCGTGACCATATTGGAGACTTCACCTACAGCCTGGACGCCAACGTGACGTTTGCCCGCAACAAGATTATTGAAATGAACGAGGTAGAGCCGGCCGAACCTTACCAGAGAGAGACCGGAGGTTCTACCGGACGTTACCTGCTGTATCAGTTTGACCGTCTGTACCAGAGGTCTGACTTTGAGGCCGACGGAAGCCTTAAGGCCGGTCTGCCTCAGCCTACAACACGCGTGTATCCCGGTGATGCCAAATATAAAGACCTCAACGGAGATATGATTATTGACGGCCGTGACAAGATGATTGACGGCTTCCCCAACCGTCCGGAATACGTCTTTGGTTCCAACTGGAAGTTTGGATGGAAGGGCTTCAACCTGTCCCTCAACTGGATAGCTGCAACCAACGTGAGCCGTGTGTGGAATAAGGACTATAGAATTCCTTTCACCAACTCCGGACACCGCGGCCTCCTGAGCTATTTTGCAGAGAACTGCTGGATCCCCAATGACAGCCAGTGGGCTCCCGGCCGAGAGGATGGTACCCTTCCCCGTTTCACCAAGACCAATAACGAGTGGAACTCCTTTGACTCCACCCTGTGGACGGTGGACGCAAGCTACCTGCGTCTGAAGAGCGCAAGCTTCGGCTATACCTTCTCCCGCAACAAGTTCTTTGACAAGCTTGGCATTGGCTCCCTTGGAATCATGTTTACGGGCTACAACCTGCTTACCTTCTCCAAGATGAAACTGCAGGACCCTGAAGCAAAGTCCAGCAGCTCCGAGGGTTCATACCCCCTTGTCAAGACATACAACATAGCTATAAACATAAGCTTCTAAGGAGGACAGGCTATGAGAAAATACATTATCATTCTTACATTGATTCTTGTGGCCGCAGGGCTTGCTTCCTGTGAGAGCCTCAAACTTGGAGACGCCGGCCTCAGCAGGGCTCCGGAAACTTCAGGTGCCTCCATAGATACACTGTTTGCCACAATCAAGGATAGTGACAAGGTCCTTGCAACGGCATACTGGTACCTTCCTTACGGAGTGTTGTCGTCATTTGACTCAAAAATGGGAAGTGACATCCTTGAGTCTATTACGGATCACTTCATAAGCAACAAGCACTCAGATGACAACGGCCCCAATGACCTCTATTACAACGGCGGTCTCAGCGCCTACGGTAAAGGCGGCAATGAAGCCTACCGCTTTGGCTCTGAAAAGGATTATTACTGCATCCGTTATGCCCTGTTCTATCAGGAGAACGCTCACCGCATTCCCGTGGAAACTGACGCAGAAAAGGCAGCAGTGGCCCGCAAAGTAGCGGAGGCAAAAGTGTGTGAGGCAATTGCCTACGCCAACATGGTCCGTTACGTGGGCGGCGTTCCCATCATGCCCAAGGCTATAGACCTTGAAAAGGATAAACTGGAATTCCCCAGGGCCACCTTCAAGGAGACTATTGAACATATTGTGGACCTGTGCGACGCAGCCGCTCCGGATCTTCCCTGGTACGTTCCCTCAGAGGAAGACGGCCGCCTTACAAGGGCCGCTGCAATCGGCCTTAAGCTCAGGATGCTGTGCTTTGCCGCATCGCCTACCTTCAATTCAAATACCCCGTGGTACACTACGGGTGAGGACTGGGACAGCATGGGCAAGTACGTCCGTTACGGGGACCATTACATGCCGGAGCTCTGGACCAGGGCAAAGGCCGCTGCCGACGAATTCATGGACCAGTGGGCCCTTGGCGGCTGGTACCGCCTTGTCCAGGCTTCAGACGTAACGGCCGAAGCCGGCAAAAACGCCTACCGTCTTGCATACCGCAAGGGTTATTTTGACCGTGGCACCACGGAAAGCATAATCTCCGTGCGCAAGTCCAATGACACGGACTATCACGACAAGCATATCGACCTTCAGGATGACTTTGGCTGCGGCCCGTCCCTGGACTGGGTAAACCGCTTCCCTTATGCCGACGGCCGCCCCTTCCCGGAGGATTTTGACTGGGAAGACCAGACCACCTGGACCCGTCAGCCATTCTTCAAGCCGGATCCCACTGGCGTGAACAAGGTTGGCATTGAAACCAGAGACCCCCGTCTGTATGAGAACGCCTGCGTTCCCGGAGATATCTGGAAAAACGGAAAGGTGGGTAAAACCTACGACAACCATGAGCACCATCAGGAGGGCTGCCCCGGTTTCCTCATGATGAAGTTCGTCCTCCAGCAGGACAGTGACCGCAACAAACCGCCGCACTGGCCGCTTATGCGCTTTGCAGAGGTCCTTCTCAATGCAGCTGAGGCTTACAATGAAGCCGACGGCGGTCCTTCCGTGAAGGCTTATGGCTGGGTCAACGCAGTACGTAACCGCGTGGGCCTTCCCAATCTTGCCGACGACATGGACCAGCTTCAGTTCAGGGATGCAATCATTCTTGAAAGGGACCTTGAGTTTGGTTTTGAAGAGGTCCGTTGGTTTGACATGGTTCGCTGGGGACTTACCGAAGCATTCACCACTCCTCTCAAGGCGCTCTCTTCCAAGGGAGACCACAAGTCCAACGCAACCGTATTCACATTCAAGGTGAAGGATGCTTATCCTCCTCGCTTGTGGTACACCAAATGGGACACCAAGTGGTATCTGTCTCCTATCCCCAACTCAGAAGTGAGCAAAGGCTACGGAATGACTCAGAACCCCGGTTGGAAATAGCCTAAATGTACACGGATATGAAAAGATTATATACATATATTATAATTCCTCTGCTGACGGTATGTACGGCTGTTTCTGCCCAGAACATAGCCCTGCCCTCGCAGTTGGATTCAATAAACCTTGGCAACATCTACAACCTTGCCGCCACGGGAAGCGCATCCCTTGATGCCGCAACCTTTGACAAGAGCCCGGAGATAGACATTGCCAAAGCCCTCTACGGACAGTTTTCCGGCCTCCTTGTAAAGCAGGGCACCGGCCGAAGTGAGGAAAACCAGTCCAAGCTGCGCCTCCACGGCCACAGCCCTCTCATCATAGTGGACGGTTTCCCTCGTGAACTCAATGACCTTACGGGTCTTGAGATAGACAAGATAACGGTTCTCAAGGATGCCTCCGCCATGGCTCTGTACGGAGTAAAGGGTGCAAACGGAGTAATTGTAATTACCACAAAGCGTGGTACGGATTCCCGCCTGAAAGTTACTGCAAAGTATCAGTACGGCCTGTCCCTGCCTACGCGCACGCCAAAGTTTGCAGACTCTTACACCTACGCATCACTTGTCAACATTGCACGTGACCTGGACGGTCTTCCGGCCGCCTACTCCAACGACGCGCTTAACAAGATCTACTATGGCACAGACCCTTATGAGTATCCCAACGTAGACTGGTGGAGCCAGATTTACCGCGGACACGGAGACAATCACCGTGCACAGTTCACCTTCACCGGCGGCAACCGCAATTTCCGCTACTTCACGGCGGTGGACTACTACAAGGATGACGCTATGTACGTAAAGCCCACGGCCGACGATCGCTACAACGCCAATGTTTACGACAACCGCCTGAGCCTCCGCGCCAACGTGGACGTGAACATCACTGACTACACTGTCATGAAAGTGGGTGTCATGGCCCGCCTGGCAGAGTTCAATACTCCCCAGTGGACAGAACGCATAGAGAAGACCCTCTACAGGCTTCCGGCCCTTGCCTTCCCTATCAAACAGGCAGACGGCACCTACGGCGGATCAAAAATCTACGGTAACGTGAACCCCGTGGCCCAGCACCAGGAATCCGGTCAGCACCAGTATTCCCAGACAAAGGTTCTTGCAGATCTGTATCTCCGTCAGGACCTGAGCCCGCTTGTGCGTGGCCTGTCGGCCGACGTCTCCGTGGCCTTTGACTACATTGGCCGAATGACCGAAACCGCCGACAAGGAGTTCCGCTATTCTGAAATTGAGAACGGAGTGCAGAAGTACTATGGCATGAACTCCAAGGTTGTGGATTTTGACCACTGGTTCTCAAGCCTCCAGATGAAGTTTGAGCTCAATGCCCGCCTCAATTATTCCAGGAACTTTGGTGATCACCACCTGGAGGGCCACTTTGGCTACCGCCAGCGCTCCTGGGTAGAGAATGAGCGAAACGCCTCCTCCAAGACTCAGGAAGTCCTTGGTACCGTAAGCTACAACTGGAAGGAGCGCATCTTTGCCGACGCCGTGGTGAACTATTCCGGTTCGGCATACCTGCAGCCCGGGAAGCAGTTCAACTGGTATCCGGCAATCACCCTTTCCGGTATTGTGCTCACAGAGCCCTACATTAAGGTTTACGGATCTTTCGGCCTTTCCGGAAGCGACGGAGACCTTGAACACGAGCTCTGGCGCCAGGCATACAGCAGCAGCAACGCCAAGAGTTATTACTTCGGCACTGCTCCCACCAGTTATTCCGGCCGTGCAGAGGACAATTTGGCCGCTATGACCCTTGCTCCTGAGCAGGCCATGACCGGTACCGTTGGCATAGAGTCCCGTTTCTTCCAGGATCGCCTTAAGTTCCAGGCCGATGCTTTCATTGAAGACCGTACCAAGATTCTCATAGAACCGTCCAACGTGTCCGGAGTACTTGGCGTGGGCCTCAACGAGCAGAGCCAGGGAGAAAACAAGTACAAAGGTTTTGACCTCTCTCTTGCATGGGATGACAAGATTGGAGACTTTGAATACGGCGTATACGGAAACGCAGGCTGGCTGTTCACTGAAGTTGTGAATGACGGACAGGCTTTCCAGGCCTACGATTACCTCTACCATAAGGGCAACCCCGTGGGTCAGTGCTACGGTCTTGAAGCCATAGGCTATTTCAGGGACCAGACAGACATCAATAACTCTCCCAAGCAAACCTTTGGAGAGGTCCGTCCCGGTGATATCAAGTACCGTGACCAGAACAACGACGGCGTTATTGACAAGCAGGACGTGGTGAAGATGTTTGGTTCTACCACTCCTCTTCTCCAGTACGGATTCGGCCTCCACGCATCCTGGAAAGGATTTAACGTGTATGCCGATTTCCAGGGCGCTACGGGCGTAACCGTGAGCCTGCTGGATTCTCCTCTGTATCAGCCGCTTACAAATAATTCTACCGTCTCCCTTACCTATCTTACCAGGGAGATTCCGTGGACGCCGGATACGGCCGACAGGGCTACCATGCCTCGTCTGACTACCCAGAGCGGAGACAACAACTACCGCTCCGGCAGCCAGTGGTACAGGGACGGCTCCTTCCTGAAGCTCCGTAACGTAGGCATATCCTACACCATTCCCAGGAGCCTTATGAAGATTTGCGACTGCACCATATCTCTTACCGGCACCAACCTGTTCAGCGCAGACAATATCAAGTTTACGGATCCTGAGCAGTTGGGCGCCTATTATCCCACCACGCGGGTCTTCTGGGCCGGCGTCAAGTTCAACTTTTAAACCGGGAGGCAGATATGAAAAAGTTATTCTACATCCTTCTGACCATCCTTCTGACCGCCAGTTGTCATTATCTGGAGTTTGATGAGACCTCCGGCTCCTACAGCCGTGAGACCATGTACACCACATACAGTAATATCCACAAGATGCTTACCAACATCTATGGATATATGCCCAACCGCAGCATTGTGGACGTGAGTGACGCCATGCGCGAATGCGGCTGTGACGACGCAGAGTTTGGAGACCCGGACGCCAGTGTTCAGCGCTACGGAAACGGTAACTGGAGTGCAATCCAGACCGTGGATACAAAGTGGACCTTCTACAATGCTATCCGAAGCGCCAACGAGTTCCTGGAGTCCCTCAAGACAGTAGACCTGAGCAAGTACCAGTATGAGGCAAAGTACCCCAACTATATCAAGCACTTGGAGTTATGTCCGTACGAGGCCCGTCTGCTAAAGGCTTATTACCTCTTTGAACTGGCGCGCCGTTATGGGGACATCCCCGTTCCGGAAGGCATGCTTACCGTAGAAGAGGCCAATACAATAGGCAAGAGGCCTTTTGACGAGGTCATTAACCTCATCGTTGACGAGTGCGACACCTGCGCCAAGTACCTGCCTGCCGTATGGACGGATGCTCTTGTGGATAAAGATCCCTACGGCCACGTTACAAAGGGATTTGCAATGGCTCTGAAGACCAAGGCTCTGCTGTATTCGGCAAGTCTGCTGTTCAACCCTGCGGCGGACCAGGAACGCTGGAAGAAAGCTGCCCAGGCCGCCAAGGACGTGATGGACCTGAATATGTACTACCTCTCGCCTACCGATGTTGCCAATACCGTAAGCAACCCGGAGACAATCCTTCAGATTATGCGCTCTGAAAGTTCAGACTATGAGCTTTACAACTTCCCCATCAGGTTTTTGAACGGCAAGCGCAAGGATATGTCCGGTACATACCCCACCCAGAACCTTGTGAACGCATTCCAGACCATTGACGGATATGACGTTACCCTAAGGGAAGACGGCTGGTACTCAGAGGACCCGTCCTTTGACCCCGCCAATCCTTATTCCGGAAGGGATCCCCGCTTTTATCGCGCAATTCTTGCCGACGGTATGCAGTTCAAGGGTTCCACCATTGAAACTTTTGTAGGCGGAGCGGATTATTCGGCCACAAGGTCAGGTCTTTGCACACCCACCGGTTATTACCTCCGCAGATATATCGTGGAGAACACATCCTTTGAGTCTGAGAGTGCCGTCAAGAACAAGCACAGCTGGATTGTCTCCCGTTATGCAGAGATACTCCTGAGTTATGCCGAAGCTATGAACGAATACTTCGGCCCCGACGGCAAGGACGGAAGCCTTAACGTGAGTGCACGTGAGGCCCTGAACCAGATCAGGGACAATGCCGGAATGCCCCATGTTACAGTAAGCGGCAAGGATGCCTTCCGCGCCGCTGTGCAGAGGGAATGGAGGGTTGAATTCGCCTTTGAGGACCACCGCTTCTGGGATGTCCGCCGCTGGATGATTGCCCCTGAAACCCAGGTGGAGATATACGGCGTGGATATCTACAAGGCTGGCGACGGCACCAAGACCTATGAGCGCAAACTTGTAGAAACCCGCACATGGGCCGAAAGGCAGTACCTCTATCCTATTCCTCAGTCAGAACTTTTCTGCAACCCCAACCTGAGACCTCAGAACCAGGGCTGGTAGAACTCTAACACAAGTATATAAGCATTATGAAAACCATATTTAAAACCGCTCAGAGTCTTTCCGTTGTGCTGCTGGCAGTCGCCTGCTCCATCACGGAGATAGACACCCAGATGACCGACGAACAGGCCATCGCTGCAATCCGCCTGGAATGCAGCGCGGAAGCACAATATACCGTACCGGCAGAGAGGGCTCAGGTTATCACCTTCCACGTGTCATCCACAACGCCGTGGACCATCACGGGTCAGGAAGGCCTTGAAGACTGGCTTACCCTCAGTCCGGAATCAAGCTCCGTATCTTCCCTCAATGAGGATATCAGGGTGAGCGTGAAGATGAACGAAGGCTTCCAGGACCGCGTGGCAAACCTCACGGTGTCCGGTGCCAATACACAAATCACCCATGTGGTGAACATCACCCAGCTCCGCAAGGGCCGCTTTGCCTTGATGCCAGTGTCGTCAGACATATCGGCCAGCGGAAGCCCCGTCACGTTCACCGTCACCACCAACCTGGACTGGACCGCAAGTGCCAATGCCGATTGGATTGTCTTTGACAAGTCCTCCGGAAAAGGCAACGACGGCGTTGCTCAGACAGTCTCATTAAGCGCTCCTCAGAATCCGGACCTTTCCCGTGACGCAAAGGTGACGGTCAAGGCCGGAGAATTCTCCCAAAGCTTCACTGTAAAGCAGGAAGGCGGAGTAGCACTTGACTTTGTCCTTGACGGAGAGCCCGTAGTGGACCGCAAGGGCGAGAAGCCTCTCATGATAGGCGTCAATGCCGTGCCTTGGGACGTCCAGTGCGACAATCCTTACTTTGCCGTGGAAAAGATAAGTGACACACAGATTAAGGTTGTGGCCCCTTGGAACAATAAGTTTGCGCCCAACAAGGCCAATATTACCATCAAGCCTACGGATGCTTCTATGAGCCAGTACAGCCGCACCCTTGAGATTGAACAGGGAATTAATTTCCGTCTGTCAGGAAACTGTGAGGTTCAGGAAGATGGTTCCGTGAAGCTCTTAAGCAACAAGGACACCAAGGTTACCAGTCTGGATAATTACCGCTATGCCTCAGTTGTACTCACGATGGGAGACAAGAACTTTGAGGATCACGGACAGCTCTGGTGCACCACAAAGGCTGCAGACTGCAACATCTACAACCAGATTACCCTTGGAGGAAATATCCGCCTGCGTACGGACGGGTCCCTGCCGGTAAGCGGTGAATCCACGTATAAGAATTCAACTTACTCCATAACCAAGGCGGAGCTCAATGCAATGACGGAGTATCGCTTTGACGTTCTTCCGGACAATGTCAACGAGCAGTACCACATCCTTGACTTTTACTATAACGGAACAAAGAAGGCAACGCTTAACTACCTGTCCGTATTCAAGGAATCCGCTGAGGCCGAGGGTCCGTACTATTTTGGCTTCAACAGTGAAGGTTATACTGAGGACGGCTCCTGGTACGTGGTAAAGACCTGTGACATAACACCTATAGCAGAGGACTAAAAGATGACCCGTATGAAAAAGATATTAAGTTTCATTATGGTAGCGCTGGCCGTAGCGGCCTGTGCCACCAAGGAAGCCCCAACGTCTTTGGATGATGTAGTGGATCTCCGCTACAGAGTCAACGACGTGTATGACCTCCCGGCTACAAACGCCCCTGTCTTCACCATAGTGGTGAAATCCACCAAGCCCTGGACCCTACGCAGCCTGCATCCCACCTGGTGCATGATAGAGACTGAAGAGGGTGAGGCCGTGTCCGATTCTCTGGTACGCATAGGCAAGGGAGAGAACACAAGCGTAAAGGTAAAATACTACGACAACACCAAACTTGACGACCGTACGGACACAATCCTCATTGCAAGCGGCAAATGGATAGGCAAGCAGGTTCTTATAAACCAGAAGGGTATTGCATACCTGGATGTTGACATGGCCGAAAGGGAACTTGACATGGCCAAGGACGGCTCTGACGTTTCCTTCCATATCAAGTCCAACCAGGACTGGAGCGTAGCCCCGGACAAGGACAGCCCCTGGCTCACCGTTAAGGAAGGCGCAACCGGCTCCCTTGACGGCGTTGTCACTGTAGGCGCTCCGGACAACTCCGGAGAAATGCGCTACGGCCGCCTGGACATCTTTGACCGCAAAGGCGTAAAGATGAAATGGCAGGTTGTCATTACACAGGACGGTGTTCAGCTTGAGCCCGTGGCTGTTGAGGTGTACAATGAGGACACCAAGAAGAACGACCTCGAACTCCGTGAAGACTACATTGCCCATACCTTTGCAATGCCGGTCAAGTCCAACGCCAGCTGGACTGTGGTAAAGAAGAGCGAGGCTGACACTTGGTTCACCCTCCTTGACGCCGGCGGAAACGGAGATGGCAACGTCAGGATTCAGTTTACCCAAAACGAAGGAGCAGATATACGTGAAGCCTTCATTGTGCTCACTACCATACCTTCAGAACCCGGCGCAGCCACAGTAACCAAGGAAGTGAAAGTGCGTCAGGCGTACAAGGTCCTGCCACAGCGCTACAACTTCACAGATCAGGAAGTGTATGATGCATGGCCGGATTCAAAGAACACATCCAACGGATATGTCAATCCGCCCCAGATGGTGGAAAACGGTATGCTCATTGTCCAGAATTGCCAGGTCCGTCAGAGGTCCATGGCTTTCTCAGGCACATATACTTTCCACTGGGCCGACATAGATGATGCGGCCAGGGTAAGGATGTGGTTCTACATCAAGGACAGCGAAACCATCAAGTTCAATCTGTACCAGGGCAACACTGATTTGTCAGGGTTTACAGGTCTTACCAATACCACTTATGACACAGCCGTCAAGGAGCATGAGATAGGCTTTGAGAACACTCCCACGGCCGACGGATACTGCCACATTGTGTTCAAACTGGACGGAGTAGAGTTTACATCCTGCACCACAAGTGCCACCAATTCTCCTTCCTGCGTATGGGGACTTGGTCTGGATCAGGTATATATGGCGGTGGACAAGGGCGGCAGCGCCGTAATAGAATGGTATGAGTACACTCCTCCTTTCTCATGGGAATAAAAACGGATTTGCCTTATGAAGACATTTGACAAAATATCAATTCTGTGCATGGGACTTATGCTGGCGGCCTGCGCCGGCAACAAGGAGCAGGTTCCGGATACTCCCCAGGAGGTTAAACCGGAGCCGGAAACCCGCACGCTTACTTTTGTGCTTCCAAAAGACGGAGAAAAAACCGCTTGGAAGGTTGGTGATGCCATCATAGTCCACGGTGAATATGCCAAGGACCAGGTGACCGTAACCCTTGAGGCCGGAGACATTATGGCCGACGGAAAAACGGCCATCTGCACCGTAAAAAACCTGTACCCGTACGTGAACGAGGAGTGCACCAGCACCCTTTACGCTGCATATCCTGCCGAGGCTGTTGACAACCTTGCACATTGCTTCTACTACACAAAATTCAAGGCCACAGACCGCCAGATCATGGCGGCATACAACGACGCCACAAACAAGTTCCAGTTCCAGAACCTGTGCGGAAGCATGAGCTTCAGTACAGGGGAGGATTTCACCTCTTTGGCTCTGGTTGGTAACAAGAAGGAAACCCTGGGCCTTGAATTCCTTCAGGTATTGCTTACGGACAAGGAGCAAAATTATGCCCAGTATCTTGGAGCCCCCATCGTGCAGATGGAGTGCCCGGCATCGGCAGTGACTACCATTTATTTCCCCGCCGGGACAACCTTCCCTGCAGGTTTGTACATCAAGTTCAAGGATGCCTCCGGAAAGTTTGTGAAGTGCTTCCGTACGTATGACTCTATTTCAATTGAGAGAGCAAAGAACACGGACCTTGGAGACATTTCCTCAGAGGTGGTGGTCTATGACGACCCGTTCTCGGACGATATCCTGGACCTTGACACCAACGGAAACGCCAACTGCTACATCCTTACAGAGCCCGGCAAGTTCAAATTCAAGGCTGTGCGTGGAAATGACCACACCAGTTATCTGGAAGACGCCGCCAAGGCCGATGTCCTCTGGGAAACCTGGAACGATGACTCCGAGGTGGAAGTCGGCAGCATTATAAAGTCGGCCTCCTATGCCGAGGATTACGTAATAATCCATACTGCCGATGTACTGCATCCCGGAAACGCCGTTGTTGCATTGCGCGATTTGAATGACAAGATTCTCTGGAGCTGGCATTTCTGGGTTCCCAAGACGCCAATCGAGACAAAGGATTACGACAATCTTATGGGCGCGCCTTCAATGGACCGCCATCTTGGCGCCCTTGTGGCCACGGAGGCCGGTGAAGCTACTGTGGACCAACAGTCTTACGGACTGTTCTACCAGTGGGGCCGTAAGGACCCGTTCCCGGGTATGTTTGCAAACAACGGCATAACTGTGGCGGGAGTCCAGATGGAGCGACAGAACGGAGCCATATCCGTTGCAGAATCTATTGCCAACCCTACCCTTTACACATACAGCAAGCGCGGAGACGAAGGTTATGAGTGGTGTACGGATATCACGGAAGAATTCTGGAGTGAGATCTGGGGCAACGGTGGAGACAAGACAATTTATGACCCCTGCCCGGCGGGATATCGCGTACCAAAGGGTAGCGGCACTGCATGGACTAAGAGCAATACCGGCTGGACTTTCGATACCATAAACGGTTGGTTTGAAAATTCCGGACTGGTGTTCCCGTACTGCGGATACATGGATGACAACGGCGGTTCTTATGGAAAGAACCTTGAACGTTCCGTAGTGTGGTGCGCCGCGGCCTCCAGCGCAACGGACGGTAAGGCTATGTATATCAAGGCCGCCGCTTATAACTCAGCTTCTGCCCGTGCCGCCCGCGGTTCTTCAGTGCGCTGCGTAACCGAATAGAAAGACTGACTATGAAAAAACTCGCAATCTTTTTGACTGCCTTTCTGCTTCTTGCGGGCTGTAGCCCGCAGGAGCAGGCCGGCATCATAATCGGCCCTCCTCCCGCTCCGGAAGGAGGAGGAGAAGGTGGCGGAGGCGGCAAGGAGGATGACCCCGGCGGAGACGACACTCCCGCCCCGGACGATCCTGACCGCCCTGCGCGCATGGGAAAGACCCCCGTCATTGCCGTGTACTTCACAGAGTATACGGAATCGGCCGATTTCCCCACCCTTGAAGACGTGAAGTGCTTCACTCACATCAATGCCGGCCATGTGCGTTTTGTGAACAAGAAAGAGGGTGACGGCGGCCTTGAGATAGACGCTCCCGGACCGGACTATATGCGCCGTCTGGCGGCCTACAAGACCAGTTATCCGGAGCTCAAGCTCCTCCTTTTCATAGGAGGCTGGGGCAAGAACGCGGATGGCTTCTCAATGATGGCCCGGAACCCGGAGAAGAGGGCGCTTTTCTGCAGCGAATGCGCGCGCTTGTGCAACGAGTACAACTTTGACGGCGTAGACCTGGACTGGGAGTATCCCACAGTATCGGCCGACAAGGGCAAGAACGGCTATGAGGGCACAGGAGCAGACCCTTCCGACACAGAGAACTTCACCACCCTGGTAAAAGAACTGCGCCAGGCCCTTGGCAAGGACAAACTTATCTCTTATGCCGCATCGTCAAGCGGAGAGTATATGAATCACAAGGAGGTCCTTGCGTGGGTGGATTATATCAACGTGATGACTTATTCCATGGGTGATCCGCCTTTCCACAACTCTCCTCTTTACCGCAGCGACCTCACCAAGAAGAGATCGGCCGAGGAAGTCATAGAGATTTTCCACAACAAGGGCGTACCCTATGACAGGATGAACTATGGCATAGGTTTCTACGGTCATGGCGACGGTACGGTATACCCGTCTTCCGTCTCTTACCGTGAGGCCCGTGAGGCCCTTGAAACCGGAAAGATTACAGAAAGCAAGAAGACCTACGATGTCTCCGGCAAAAACATACGCTGGTGGGATGACAATGGTAAGAACTGCTACCTTGGAGACGCCGTGCGTACCATGTATGCCAGCTATGAGGATGTGGAGTCAATCGGCTACCGCGTTGCTTTCCTTAAGAGCAAGGGCATGCTGGGCGCTTTTGGCTGGGAATACCGTGAGGACGACCAGGAGGGAACACTGCGCAAGGCCCTGTATAAGCTCATGAACGGCGAAACCCCTGAAGACCCCGGTCAGCAGGATGACCCAGTCCCTGTAACCGGCTCTGACCTTGGCGCCTCCGGCACGGCGAACTGCTACATAGCGGAAGCCCCTGGAACTTACAAGTTCAAAGCAGTGAAGGGTAACACCACCACATCCGTAGGTACTGTGGCTTCTGTCCAGGTGCTTTGGGGTAATGACGTGGTCACTGCGGCATCCTATGCCGACGGTTACATCAACATCGCCACTCCGGAAACCCTCAAGCCGGGCAATGCCCTGGTTGCTGCCAAGAATGCTTCCGGCACCATCCTCTGGAGCTGGCATATCTGGGTTCCAAGGACAAAGATAACCGCCTCAGGCTCAATGCTTTCAGAGCGCTCCATCATGAGCCGTAACCTGGGAGCGCTGGTAGACGCCGGAGGATCATCGGCCAACACGGAGTCCTACGGCCTTCTGTATCAGTGGGGCCGCAAGGATCCTTTCCCGCAGCAGGGTACGGCAACTACAACTCGCAATACCCAGATGACTCTGGCAGAGAGTATAGCCAATCCTACTGTCTTCGTTTACGGCAATGAGGACTGGAGCACCGTTACCGGAGACACTGCCCGTGACCTTTGGGGAGACCGTACCAAGAAAAAGACCATGTACGACCCCTGCCCTCCCGGATATAAGGTTCCAAGGAGAGTAGAGGTGACACCTATGTTCTGCGCCAAGATATTTGATGCGCCTACATTTGAGTACAACAAGACCGCAGGCTGGTACAAATTGGGAAATCCCGCCATATACTTCCCTCTTGCAGGCTATATCAGCTATGAAAGCGGCTCAAGCTCAAGTGTAGGTTCTTCCTCCAGAATCTGGAATTCCCGCAGCGGCAGTGACGAGGATGTAAAATATGGTTATGCCCAGTCTGTGTCATCGGCCACAAGTTCTTCCTGCAGCTCCACCCGCAAGGGTTACGGCGCATCCGTGCGCTGCGTGTCAGAGACAGAGGATGCAAAATTCCAGAACAAGCCCGGAATGCCTGTCCAGGGGTCGTCCCATCCCCGCAAGGAATTCACTGCGGATCAGGTTGTGGAACTGTCCGGTCTTTGCCTTAGCCAAGACAAGTCCTTCATGTGGGGCGTAGGAGACGAAGGTGTCTTCTACAAATTCACCAATATTGACGGAGACGTTTCCATGATCACGGCGTCCACTCAGTTCACCTATGACGCCGATATGGAAGGCATGGCCATGGACCCTGCCACGGGTAATATCTATCTTGCCATAGAGCCCAAGCGTGTGTACAAGGTCAGTTCGCCATATACTTCCAAGGTGACACTCTTTGACGTTGAGGAAGCTGCCGAAATGGGTAACTCCGGCATGGAGGGAATAGCCTGGCACAATGGCAACCTGTACCTTGGCTCCCAGACAGAGGCCACCCTTTGGGAGTATACCCTGTCCGGAACCAAGTTGAGCAAGAAAAAGCTGTCCTGGTACGCCCCGTCAATAGTTGAGGTGGGAGACCTGTACTATGACGACCAGAAAGACCAGCTGTGGGTGTCGGATTCCGAGGCCTTCAAGATTTTTGTCTTTGACGGCAACGTTACGGAACTTCTTGCCATCTATGATGTTAGCTTTATAGGCAATCCTGAGTCTGTCCTTGTAGACAGGGACCGCGGTTGCGTGTGGGTCGGCGACGACGGCTCCACTTCAAAGATATACAAGATACCTTTCAGCGGACTATGATGAAGTCTATGTTGTCCGGCTTTCTGTTATTCGGCCTCCTGCTTGCAGCATGCTCGCAGGAGCCGGGTTACTCCATTACCCTGACACCTCCGCCGCCGTCTTCCGGCGACGGAGGCACTCAGGAGCCGGATAAACCGGACACGCCGTCCGGAGGTCTGGATAATGCCGCCACCAGGCGGACCATGGAGATGGGCGTAGGTTGGAATCTTGGAAACCAGCTGGATGCATACGAGGAGGATCCGGATGACAAAGACTATCTTGTGCCAAGTGAAACCATCTGGGGCAACCCTAAGGCAACAAAGACTGCGCTTCAAAAGGTCCATGACGCGGGTTTTACAACTATCCGTATACCGGTCACCTGGCTTGCCAAGATTGGCCCCGCGCCGGAGTATAAGATAGACGCTGCATGGATGGCGCGTGTAACTGAGGTTGTGGGATGGGCTCATGAGGTGGGTTTTAACAATGTGATTGTGGACACCCATCACGACGAGGATCACGGAGACGGCCACTGGCAGAATCTAAGGGATGCGGCCTATGACTCCAGCTTAAACGCGCAGATTAAAAATGAAATAACCGCCGTCTGGTCACAGATTGCCGCCAACTTCAAGGATTGCGGGGAATGGCTTATGTTTGAGGGTTTCAATGAACTCAATGACGGCAGCTGGAGCGGCGGCTCTGACATCAGGGTAAAGTGTGACATTATCAATCAGTGGGAGCAGGTTTTTGTGGATGCAGTGCGCTCTGCCGGAGGATATAACGCTACCAGATGGCTTTCTGTCACCACTTTCTGCGGCAATCCAACTTATATAAAGTATCTGGTCCTGCCGAATGATCCGGCCGGAAAACTGATGATAGGGGTTCATTTCTATGACCCCAGTGACTACACCCTTGGCAAGGAAGGTCCAGACGGCAAGGATTATCTGCCTTACTCGGACTGGGGCCACACAGCAGACCCGTCAAGGTCAAGGGGGAAGTACAACGAGGACTATGTGCAGCAGATATTCGGCATGCTGCATGACAACTATATTGCCAAAAATATCCCCGTTTATATAGGAGAAACTGGCTGTTCCAAGCGGGATGTCAGTGACACGCGCGGAAGAGCCTTTGCAAAATATTACCTTGAATACATCTTCAAGGCGGCCCGTACCTACAACCTTCCCTGCACCCTCTGGGATTGCGGCGGTAAGGGTACGCCAGGCCCGGAACATCACCCTTACTTCCGGCACGACACCGGAGAATACTATGAGGGGGCACAGGAGCTCATAGAGACCATAGTGAAAGCCTGGACCTCCGAAGACCCGGATTACACACTTAATTCTGTATATGATGCGGCACCTAAGTTCTAAGTTATTTATTCTTCCAATATTGCTGGTGTTCCTTTCCTGCGACAAGCCGCAGGAAAGCCTGCAGTGGATAAACAATTATAAGCCGGAGAATAACGGCGGCGACGATGACGGAGGTGACAAACCAGATGATCCGGGCAACCAGACAGATCCCGGCAACACCTCCACTTCTGACGGAACTTTTGTCATCATCGGCTATGATTATGGTTCAAACAGAGACTCTTTCCTGCCGGATCCCACGTATCTGACCCACATAAACTTTGCTTTCGGCAAAGTTGGCAGCGACCATCAGTCCCTGGAAATAGAGAAAGAGTCCCGTCTGAAAAAGATTGTGGACCTTAAAAAGCAGAAGCCGTCCCTCAAGGTGGTGCTGTCCGTAGGCGGATGGGGTGCCAAATATTTCAGCGGAATGGCGGCCGATGAAACCAAGCGTAAAGCCTTCTGCAACAACTGTCTTGCCGCCGTGAACAAATACGGCCTGGATGGTATAGACCTGGACTGGGAGTACCCGGGAGAGACAACATCTCAGAACATTGAGGCATCCAGTTCCGACAAGGACAACTTCACCCTTTTGGTGAAGGATCTGCGTGAAGTGCTGGGAGAGGGGAAACTTATAACCATGGCTTCATCGGCCGACAAGGTCCACGTGGATTTCCCGGAAGTTCTCAAGTACATGGACTGGGTGAACATCATGACTTATGACATGGGTCATCCCGGCAGCAGCAACAACAAGCACAACGCCGCCTTGTGCTCATCCTCAATGTCTACAAAGAGCAACTGTGACAAGGCCGTGAAAATGCATTACAATGCAGGCGTTCCTTATGACAGGATGACCCTTGGCATGCCCTTCTACGGCAGGGATGACCATCATGCCTTCACGGAGGGAGATGACGACAACTTTGTATATTACAAAGACATTTCCACCTATGGTTATAACGAGCGCTGGGACAATGATGCAAAAGTGCCGTACCTGACCAACTCATCGGGCACCATGGTGCTCAGTTATGACAACGAGGAATCTATAAGCCTTAAGGCAAATTATGTAAAGGAAAAGGGCCTGAAGGGCGCTATGTACTGGGCAATCCAGGGAGATGACGCAGACTGGACCCTTTCCAAAGCCATTGCCGGCCCTCTTCTTGGATGGGTAGCTCCGGCTCCGCCTGAGCAGGAGGCCTTCCTGGCCACCAACCAGTATATCCAGAAATATATGGAAGAGGTGGATTACGGAAGCACCCTGTATTACGGAGAGTCCGGACATTCCAGGATAATTGGTTATCCCGGAGGCGGTCCCAGTGAGAACAATATAGAGATTCCGCCGGTTTACACCATAAGCTGGAAGGCCTCCACAAGCGGTCAGATACTGCGCGTCTGGGAAGGAAGCTGGAGCAGGGAATATACTCTTGACGGAGGCGTTTCGTCCCAGACCATAACCAATCTTGTCCCTGGAACAACATATCAGTGGAGGGTTGTATCGGCCTCAAATCACAGTGCCATTGCAAGCGGCAGTTTTGCAACAAAAGGCCTGCTCCGTCAGGTTTATTATGAGCCCAATGTCCGTAACGGCCGTGACCTTGGTGGTTATAAGGGCCTTGACGGCAAGACGGTGGTTTATCACAAACTTATCAGAGGCGGCGGCATACACGGGTCAAGGACGTCTTCAAGCGGCAAAAATGAAATGCTGGCCGAGGGCATCAGGGCCGAGGTTGACCTCAGGGAAGCCAAGTATGTGCCTTCATCTTCTCCGCTTGGCAGTTCTGTGGATTTCTATGCTCCGGAATTTGACTCAGGCTACAACGAGATGATAAAGTATAACCCGGAGAAAACAAAGGCTACTTTCATGTGGGTTGTCCAGAAGCTGCGTGAGGGCAAGCCCGTTTATTTCCACTGCGCTGCAGGCCGTGACCGCACTGCTACCCTTGCAGTTCTGCTGGAGGGTGTTCTTGGTGTAAGTGAGAGTGATATGGCTAAAGATTACGAGTTAACCTACTTCACGCCCTCTGACTGGGGTATGTCAACCGATGACAATGGCAATCCCATTTACAAGCACACCTACGACAATTACAGCTACGGCTCCATCCATAAAACCATCTTTGAACAGACGGACAGCGGAACATATCAGGAGCGTATAGTAAAATACCTGCTTAATATAGGTGTTCCCCAGCAGGATATAGATGATTTACGTGAGATAATGCTTAAGTAGCGGATTATTTTTTGTTTTTCCGCTTGTCCCTGTCCTTTTGGGAGCGTTTGCCGGAAACTTTCCAGTATTTCTCCCACTGCTCAGGAGTGAAAAAGCGCTTGTAGGAGGCTTCAATCTGTTCCATCCACTTGTCGCTCACAGCCATGTAAAGGTCCGAGTTTTCAACCCGGGCCTTTTGCATGTCCTGGATTTCCTTCATACGTGCGTGAAGGTCATGCGTCAGGGTTGAGTCCACGTAGAACTCCTGCCAGTATTCCAGGTCCAAAAGGTCAGAAAGCCTTTTGACTTCTTTGTCTATGAATTCCGATAGTTGTTTCTCCTGCTGCTCCGGCGTCATGGGCTGCTGATTCTGGGCAGACACGCTAAAAATGGAGATTAGGAGAACAATATACAACAAACCGCATTTTTTCATATATTTGCATTCTTGTAAAGCCTGTGCAAAAATACACATTTAATGGAAAAAGGACAAATTATCAAAACCATCCTTACCCTGGCCCTGGTTCTGGCCGGGGCGGCGGAAGGCAATACTTGTACTAATGTAATTGTAAGCCAGGGCGCCAGCAAGGACGGATCCGTGTTGGTTTCCTATGCGGCGGACTCGCATTATCTATATGGTGAACTCTATTATCATCCCGCAGCAGACTGGAAGCCCGGCACCATGCTCAAGGTGTTTGACTGGGATACACACCGTTATCTGGGAGAGATTGAGCAGGTTGAACATACCTACAGGACTGTAGGCAACATGAATGAGAATCAGGTTATCATCACAGAGACCACCTGGGGCGGCAGGCCGGAACTGGAAGACAAGAGGGGAGGCATAGATTACGGCTCTCTCATCTACATAACCCTTCAGCGCGCAAAGACTGCGCGTGAAGCCATTGACATAATAGTGGAGCTTGCCAACAAGTATGGATATGCCTCAGAGGGTGAGACCTTCTCAATTGCCGACAAGAAAGAGGCCTGGATCATGGAACTCATCGGCAAGGGCATGAACATCAGGAACAACGTCAATATAAATAAAGGTATAGTATGGGTGGCGATGAGGGTGCCGGACGGTGCTATCTGCGCTCACGCAAACCAGGCCCGTATAGGCAAATTCCCCCTGAATGACCCGGACAACTGCCTTTATGCCCCGGACGTTATCCGTTTTGCCCGCAGGAAGGGCTATTTTGAGGGAGAGGACAAGGATTTCTCCTTCAAGAAGGCATACTGCCCGGTGGATTTTGGCACTGTAAGGGGCTGCGACGCCCGTGCCTGGAGCGCCTTCAATATCCTCACTGACGGCTGGTTCTCCTTCTACGACGAGAATGGCAACGCTGTGACCAGGGACGCATACCTGTACCTTGATTATGTGATGGGGAATAACCTGGATGGAGACTTCCCGCTCTTTGTCTTCCCCCGCAAAAAGGTTGGCGTAAAGGATATTGCCGATGTCATGAGGGACCACTTTGAGGGAACGCCCATGGATATGACCCAGGATATCGGCGCCGGCGGAAACAGCCTTCCGTACCGCTGGAGGCCCATGGAATGGGAGTTTGACGGCAAGACCTATGTGAACGAGAGGGCCATTGCCACCCAGCAGACCGGCTTCTGGATGGTTGGCCAGGCCCGCAATTATGTCCCTGACGTTGTGGGAGGCATTCTCTGGTTTGGGACGGATGACGCCGCAACCTCCTATCTTACCCCCATCTACACTTCCACCACCCGTGTGCCGGAGTGCTTCAGGGAGGGGAACGGAGACCTGCTGCATTATTCGGCCACTTCTTCATTCTGGATTAACAACCGCATCTCCAACGCCTGCTACAAGATGTATAACATCATGGCTCCGCACGTTCGCGCCAAGGCCGATGCTTTTGAACGTGACCAGATGGAGCGCCGCACTCACTCCGTGGATTCAATGGCGGTGGTGATGTACAATCAGGTGGTAGTGGGCCTGCAGAAAAAACTCTCCTCAAAGGGAACAGTAATGATTTCCGGAGAGCCTTATAAGAAAATTACCAAATATTTGACAGACTATACCGTCAACACCGCTCAGGATCAGTTCCAGACGTGGAGTAAACTTGAAGAGGAACTGCTTGTGAAGTTTATTGACGGAAACGTTAAGCCCCAGAATCCGGACGGAAGCTTCCGGCACTCGGAGTACTCGGATGGTGTTCCGGAAAAGATTGAGTGGCCCGGCTACACGGAGCTTTGGAAAGAAACTGTGGCGCAGGAGCACGGAGAAGTAATACAAACACACTAAAACCATAACATGAACTACTTGTTTTACCTGGTTCCGGCAGCAGCCGTACTGGCGCTGCTCTTTGCCTGGATTTTCTTCAGGCAGATGATGAAGGAGAGTGAAGGAACCGTCACCATGAAAGAAATCGCACAGTACGTGCGTGAGGGTGCCATGGCATACCTCAAACAGCAGTACAAGGTTGTGATTATTGTATTTATTGTACTGGCGGCGCTGTTTGCCGTTCTGGCCTACGGATTTGGCGTGCAGAACCCCTGGGTTCCGTTTGCCTTCCTTACGGGCGGCTTCTTCAGCGGCCTTGCCGGCTTTGTGGGCATGAAAACTGCCACCTACGCCAGCGCCCGCACCGCAAACGCCACTATGCGCAGCCTCAATTCCGGCCTTAAGATTGCCTTCCGTAGCGGCGCTGTAATGGGCCTCACCGTGGTTGGCCTGGGCCTTCTGGACATTTCCATCTGGTGGCTGGTCCTCAATGCCTTCGTTGAGGAGGCATCGGCCGCCCAGACGCTTGTGGTGATTACCACCACCATGCTTACCTTCGGCATGGGTGCCTCTACGCAGGCCCTCTTTGCCCGCGTGGGCGGAGGTATCTACACCAAGGCTGCCGATGTGGGCGCAGACATTGTGGGTAAAGTGGAGCAGGATATTCCGGAGGATGACCCCCGCAACCCTGCTACTATTGCTGACAATGTGGGCGACAATGTGGGCGACGTCGCCGGTATGGGCGCAGACCTTTATGAAAGCTACTGCGGCTCCATCCTTGCCACCATGGCCCTTGGCGCATCGGCATTCTTCAATGACGGCACAGACGTCCAGTTGAGGGCTATCCTGGCTCCTATGATGATTGCGGCCATTGGCGTTGTGCTGTCTATCCTTGGCATCTATGTGGTGCGCACCAAGGAAGGCGCTTCTCTTAAGGACCTTCTGGGCTCCCTGAGCCGCGGCACCAACCTTTCCGCCATTCTCATTGCCGTGCTTTCCTTCGGCGTATTCTATGTGCTGGGCTTCCCCAACTGGTGGCAGATGGCCCTTTCCGTAGTGTCCGGTCTTCTGGCCGGCGTCATCATCGGCAAGATTACGGAGTACTATACTTCTCACTCCTATAAACCCACGCAGAAACTGGCAGAGAGCGCACAGACGGGCCCCGCTACCGTTATCATCAATGGTGTTGGCCTTGGTATGATTTCTACCGCCGTTCCTGTTGTAACCATTGCCGTGGCCATCCTTCTGGCTTATGGCTTCGCTACCGGTTTCCACTTTGGCGTGGATACTCTGAGCATGGGCCTCTACGGCATTTCCATTGCCGCTGTGGGTATGCTTTCCACCCTGGGTATAACCCTTGCAACTGACGCCTACGGCCCTATTGCCGACAACGCTGGCGGCAACGCCCAGATGAGTGAACTGGATCCTTCCGTACGCGAAAAGACGGATATCCTGGATTCCCTTGGCAACACCACCGCCGCTACCGGCAAGGGCTTTGCCATTGGTTCTGCGGCACTTACGGCTCTGGCCCTCCTGGCTTCCTACATTGAGGAAATCAAGATCGGCTTCGGTCACATGGCAGCAAAGGGCGGTGAAATGGCGGCCGAATTTGCACGCCTTGCACACGGAAGCATTACAGACATTGTGAACTACTATGACATTACCCTTATGAACCCGATGGTTCTTGTGGGTGTGTTTATCGGCTCAATGATGGCCTTCCTGTTCTGCGGACTTACCATGAACGCCGTGGGCCGCGCCGCAGAGAAGATGGTGATTGAAGTGCGCCGTCAGTTCCGTGAGATTGCTGGCATCCTGGAAGGAAAACAGCGTCCGGACTACACTTCCTGCGTGCGCATTTCCACAAAGGCCGCACAGCATGAAATGATTTTCCCGTCACTTCTGGCTATTATTGTTCCCATGCTGGTGGGTGTTGTGCTTGGCCCTGCGGGTGTTATCGGCCTTCTTGCCGGCGGCCTTGGTGCAGGCTTTGTGCTTGCCATCTTCCTGGCCAACTCCGGCGGCGCCTGGGACAATGCCAAAAAGTATGTTGAAGAAGGTCACTTTGGCGGCAAGAACTCCTCTTCCCACCACGCCACTGTGGTTGGAGACACCGTTGGTGACCCCTTCAAGGACACCTCCGGCCCTTCCCTGAACATCCTCATCAAGCTCATGAGCATGGTGAGCATTGTTATGGCTGGTCTCACCGTTATGCTGCATTAGTCTTGGCGCATAACGCGCTGATAATAAGCGTATTGCTATAATTAGGGTGCACCCGGCGGTGCACCCTAAATCATGTATATTCCTTAGAGTCAATCACTTACGTGCCAGCATCTTTATATCCGTATTTTTTTGTATCTTTGTAGGCTTTAATGATATTGTACAATGAAAGAAGCCATTGAAAGAATAACCCGTGAACTGGAAGAGCTTAAAGCCGCCAGCCAGAAAGAGGCCGAAGAAGCCCGCATACGTTTCCTTGGCAAAAAGGGAGAAATCACGGCCCTGATGGAAGAATTCCGTTCCGTAGCACCGGAACTCAAAAGAGAATACGGCCAAAAGCTGAATGAGCTCAAGAAAGCCGCCACGGCAAAGATTGAGGAACTGAAGGCTGCAGCGGAAAGCGTGGCGGAGAACCTTGGTCCCAAGGAAGATCTCACCATGCCGGGAGATGCTATCCAGCTTGGCTCAAGGCATCCAGTATCCATTGTGCGCCAGCAGATTGTGGATATCTTCCGCAAGTTTGGCTATGACGTGGCTGAAGGCCCGGAGATTGAGGACGACTATCACGTATTTGAGGCTCTTAACTTCCCGCCCAACCATCCCGCACGTGAAATGCAGGACACCTTCTTTGTGAGCACGGGTCACCTCAATCCGCTTCTGTTAAGAACCCACACCTCCTCCGTACAGGTGCGCACCATGGAAACCCAGGAACTGCCCATCCGTGTGGTCTGCCCCGGCCGCGTGTTCCGCAATGAGGCCATATCGGCCCGTGCACACTGCATTTTCCATCAGGTGGAAGGTCTTTATATTGACAAAGACGTTACTTTTGCAGACCTAAAGCAGGCTATTCTGCTGTTTGCCCGTGAGATGTTTGGCGCAGACACCCAGATCCGCATGCGCCCGTCTTACTTCCCCTTCACTGAGCCGTCGGCAGAGGTTGACGTATCCTGCAATATTTGCCATGGCAAGGGCTGCAATATATGCAAGGGCACAGGCTGGCTGGAAATCATGGGCTGCGGCATGGTAGACCCCAACGTTCTTGAGGCCAGCGGCATTGATTCCAAGCAGTACAGCGGCTTCGCTTTTGGTATGGGCGTGGAGCGCATAGCCATGCTCAAGTGGCAGGTGAATGACCTGCGTCACTACTTTGAGAACGACATGCGCTTCCTCCAGGAATTTGCCACCGCCACGGAAGTATAAACAGTGAAGCCCGGTCAGGTCCTGATATTTCTCACAAGCGTTTTTGCCCTTTTGGCGGCGCTGTGGCTGGTTATGCCGGCCGACGGCATAGCCGCAGGGCCCATTACGCTCCGCTATGCCTCCCTCCAGGGCACCCTCAGGGATGCCTCAGAGGTAAAGGTGGATGTGGATTCTGTCCTGAATGCCGTTGAGGCCCGTTTCCGCATGGAAGAGGATACCCTGGAGCATTACAGGAAGTTTTTCACCCATAACCCGGACCGGATTTATCTCCCCGGAGACGACGTCACTTTTTTCAACCCCGTTTTTGACGCTTTTGAGGCCGATTCTCTTTGCCGAGTCCTCCACTACGGAGACTCTCAGATAGAGCTTGACAGAATCTCCCAGGACCTTCGTGAGGCCCTTCAGGGGCGTTTTGGCGGAAATGGCACAGGTCTTTTCCCCGCTTTGAGTAACGTCCCATCGGCCAGCATTTCAAAGGTGGCAAACGGCGGTTTTACGCAGTATACCATGTACGGAGACTCAACTACCATGCGTGCAGGGCATAACCGTTACGGTGTCCTGGCTCAGGTGGTGCAGCTCTCCGGCGGCGGTAATGTTACCCTTCGCGTGACCAAAAACAAGACTGCGCGTGAGAGGGTTCACAGCTTTGAGTCTGTCACGGTTCTTTACGGCCGCCCCTCAAACGGGTTTTCCGTCAAAGCGGTCTCTGACACATTGAGGCCTATAGCAGAAGTCATCAAGGGAGACAGCGGCCTTTACAAAGCAACCTGGCATTTTGGAAAACCAGTCCAGAAGGCTATAATCAGTTTCAGCGGAGACGCAGAGATTTACGCCGTGTCGGCAGACCCGGATGGCGGCGTGCAGGTAGACAATGTCCCTCTGAGGGGCTGCTCAGGCACTATTTTCCACCGCATCAGCAAGCCATTGATGACGGAAAGCATGTCCATGCTGGGCGTAAAACTCATCATTCTGCAGTTTGGCGGCAACTATATGCCTGTTGCACGCAGCACCAAGGTCATTGAGCAGTATCAGGAACAGATAGAAAAGGAGATCCGTTACTTCCAGGAAGTGGCGCCGGAGGCCAGGATTCTGTTTATCGGCCCTTCTGACATGGGAAAGAGCGTGGGCGGCAAGGTGGTCACCTGGCCAAGGCTTCCGGAGATGGTGGATTCACTCAAGTCTACTGCGCTGAGAAGCGGCGCCGCCTATTGGGACCTTTACCGTATGATGGGCGGAGAAAACTCCATGGGACAGTGGGTAAAGCATAATCCTCCATACGCTGGTCCGGATTATATACACTTTACCCCGGCAGGCGCTCAAAAGGTTGGGGAGGCCTTCTCCAACTCCCTCCTGACGTATTACGACTATTACCGCCTGTCAAAGTGAAGCGCCTTTTCATAATCACTTTGCTTGTCTTAGCCACCGTGCCGGTCCAGGCGCGGCGGTATCCTTTTATAAGGCCGGAGAAAAGCCATCTGGAGGGGTCGTCGGCCGATTTTGACGCCTTCCGCGGAAAACTTGACTCCCTGGTCCGTACCGGCAGGGGAGATGTGAGAGTGCTGCATGTTGGCGGCTCACATGTTCAGGGCGGCACTTGGAGCAACCGTCTCAGGACACGCTTTCTGTCACTCCGCTACGGCATGGACGGCGGCAGGGGACTGGTTTTCCCCTTTTCCGTGGCCATGACCAATACCCCCGTCAGTTATGCATCTTCATACAGCGGCCTTTGGGAGCATCATAACTGCTTAAAGGCCGACGGAGAGGATTTGGGACTCTGCGGGATTGCCGCCGTGGCTCAGGATACTTCTTGCCGCGTGGCAGTAGACCTTGCCCGCACCGGAACCCCGGTCCTGAGGCACGGTTATGCCTTCAATCGCGTAGACGTGATAGGGGAGGGAGAGCTTGAGCCATTCATCCTTCTTCAGGGAAGGGATACCGTAAGGGGCGTTGCAGGTCATGAGTTTTGTCATTTTGACCTGCCGTATTATACGGACTGGCTTCAGCTGTGTTTTGAAGGCTCCGGCACATATACGTTACGAGGCCTTTACCTTGACCGCAACAGCGGTGGTTTTACATACAGTGAGGCCGGCATAAACGGAGCATCTTCTGCCTCATGGGCAAAATGCGCCCGCTGGGAGGATGACCTAAGAAGGGTAATGCCGGATCTGGTGATTTTCTCCATAGGGATAAACGACATACAGGGACGGGAGTTTGACGTGCGCCGTTTCAAAGAGGATTACGGCTGTCTGATTAAAAAAGTAAAGGATGTCAATCCCCACTGCGCTTTGTTGTTTTCAGGGGTAAACGACACGTTTTTGAAGGGCAAAGACGTGAATCCACATACAGCGGCCATTGAAAAGGCCTTCCGTGACCTTGCCCGTGAATATGACGGAATGTTCTGGGATATGTATGAGGTCATGGGCGGCTACGGCTCCTCCGACGCATGGAAGGAGGCCGGCCTTATGACCGGAGACAGGGTTCATTTCACCCCCAACGGATACCGCCTTATAGGTGATATGCTTTTTGATGCCATAATGGAATGACGGTGTGGGATGTCATATTGGATTTCTTAAAGAACCTGTTCTCCTTTGATCAGGCGCATCCTCTGCTGTTCACTCAGTTTTACTTCTGGGCGTTCTTTGCCCTGGTGTTTGCCGTTTTCTCCCTGTTTCACAGCAAAGTACTCCTGAGAAACGGTTTTCTCTTTGCCGTATCAATGTTTTTCTATTACAAAACCAGCGGAGTTTTCCTTGCACTTCTGGTTTTTGTGATTGTTTACAACTACTTTGCGGCAAAGTGGCTTAAGCGGCTGACAAAAGAAAAGTGGCGCGCTGTCCTGACGGGTATAAGCGTTGTGATTGACCTTGGAATACTGGCGTATTTCAAGTACGCCTACTTCCTTGTGGATTTCCTTAACAACCTTCTGGGACTGTCAATTCAGGTGCATGATGTCCTTGGAGAGTTCCTGAATGCCGTTACGGGCACTTCTGTTTTCCGGGTAGACGCCATTATCCTTCCGGTAGGAATATCCTTCTTCACTTTCCAGGCTGTAAGTTACATTGTGGATGTCAAGCGCCGCAAGATTGAGCCGGTGGAGAACTTCCTGGACTTTGGCTTCTACCTTAGCTTCTTCCCGCAGCTGGTGGCCGGCCCCATTGTCCGCGCCTCGGAATTCATAGCCCAGCTTCACAAGCCCTACAACCTAAGCCGCCGATGGTTTGGCATAGCCGTCTTCTGGATAATGAACGGCCTCCTGAAAAAGCTAATTCTGGCCGACTATATGGCCGTGAACTTTGCAGACCGCGTCTTTGAAAACCCGCTCATGTACAGCGGCTTTGAGAACCTGTCGGCCCTTTTCTGCTATTCTCTCCAGGTTTATGCCGATTTTTCCGGCTACACGGACATAGCAACAGGCGTGGCCATGCTCATGGGCTTTTACCTGCCAAAGAACTTCAACTCTCCTTACAAGGCACGTAACACTCAGGATTTCTGGCGCCGCTGGCACATGACTCTGAGCCGATGGTTGCGGGATTACCTTTACATTCCGCTTGGCGGCAACCGTAACGCTACGCCAGGGACATTCATCATCATTGCGGCGGTTGCTGTGATAGGAAGCTTCCTAAGCGGCAGCTGGTGGGTGGCTGCTGCTGTGGCCTTTGTGGCGGGATGCATCGGCCTTTGGGCATGGAAAAAGCCAGGTGACCGCAAACTTATCACCACCAACCTCAACTCCATGAACACCATGCTGTTGGGCGGCCTATGGCACGGTGCAAGCTGGAACTTCATGATATGGGGCGGCCTCAACGGCATAGGCATGGTCATCTACAAGGTGTGGACAAAGCGTTCCATGAAGGTCAAAATGATCATAATCACCTTGGTCACAGCCCTTTGCGGAACGCTCTCCCTTACGCTCCACTACCCGGTGTGGAACATGTTCTTTGTGTGGACGCTGATTATCCTGGCAGGAACCGTCGTGAAAGGAATCTGTCATTCTGGAGGAACCTGTCATTCTGAGCGAAGCGAAGAATCTTGGCTCGGCCGGGCCTGGGACATATTCCAAACCTTCGTTTTCATAACCTTTACCCGCCTTTTCTTCCGAAGCGGCTCCAACCTGGATCCCGCATCGGCCAACGAGCAGGCCTGGAATACCGCCAAAAACATGGTGAACCAGATAGGTTCCCACTGGGATCTTCACCTTCTTCCGGCCATGATTCACCAGCATCGTGCCGTACTGCTGCTGTTTGTGGCGGGAATGATAATCCACTGGCTGCCGGAGCGCTTCAAGCGCCGCTACCGCCTTGCCTTCTCCAGCCTGCCGCTGCCGCTTATGGTTGTGGTAGTGGTTCTAATTGTGATTTTCTTCTACCAGTTCATCACTGCAGACCTTCAGAGTTTCATCTATTTCCAGTTCTAGGATTTAGAAAATTGTGTATCTTTATGGCAAAATATTGAGAGTATGAAAAAATTAGCTAAAGCATCCTGGATTTCGCTTACGGTTACCGTTGTGGTAATTTTTATCATGGCTTCATGCTGCACAACCATTGATTCCGCCTCTGTTGGCATCAAGTTCAAGAAGTGGAGTTCAAATGCCGCTCTTAAAGGCGGCGTAGAAGGCACATGCCGCGGCTGGGTGTGGTACAATCCCATTACGGAAAGCATCTTTGAGTACCCTACATATATTCAGCGTGTCACATACGAGCCTTTCACGGTGAACCCTAAGGATGCAGCAATTTTCTCTATGACCCCCACCCTGGCATACCAGATAGATGAGACCAAGGCAGTTGATATCTTTGTCAAGTACCGCAAACCGGTGCGTGAGCTGGAGATGGGATACATAAACACCTGTATATTTGAGGCTTACCGCACTTGCGCCAACAATTACACGTCGGACGAACTTATGGCCAACCGCGCCAAGTTTGAGAACGAGGTCCGCGCCCGCCTGGATGAATCCATGAACCGTGAAGGCTTCATTGTAAGGGAATTCACAACCAAGATTGATCCTCCGGCATCCCTCACGGCCGCCATCAATGCAAAGAACGAGGCCGTCCAGAATGCCCTAAAGGCAGAGAATAAGGTCAAGGAGGCAGAGGCGGAGGCAAAGATTGCCATAGCAAAGGCAAAAGGTCAGGCCGAGGCCCAGCGCATCCAGGGAGACGGTGAGGCATACTACAACCGTGTGGTAGCAGCATCTCTCAACGCTCTCATTGTCCAGCAGTATGCAATAGAGAAGTGGGACGGCAAACTTCCCACCTACAACGGCTCCAACGCACTTCCTTTCATCAACCTGAGCAATAAGTAATGGAAGTAAGGGCAAAGAAAGCGCTTGGGCAGCATTTCCTTACAGACCAAAAGGTTGCCAAGGCAATAGTAGATGCCCTGGAAGTGTCCGGTCCCGTCCTTGAAGTGGGCCCCGGCATGGGTGTCCTTACCCAGTACCTTATCCAGCGCCCGGAGCTGGATATGAAGATGGTGGAGATTGACACGGAAAGCGTGGATTATCTTCTTGCGCATTTCCCCGGCATGCAGGGCCGCCTTATGGAGGCGGATTTCCTTACTCTGCCTCTGGAGAGAATCTTTCCCGCAGATTTTTGCGTTATCGGCAACTTCCCCTACAACATATCCTCCCAGATTTTTTTCAAGATACTGGAACACAAGGACCATATTCCGCAGGTGGTGGGTATGGTGCAAAAAGAAGTCGCAGAGCGTATTGCAGAAAAACCCGGAAGCAAGACCTATGGCATCCTTAGCGTACTGCTGCAAGCCTGGTATGATATAGAATACCTCTTCACCGTTGGCTCCGGCTGTTTTGCCCCGCCGCCAAAGGTTGAAAGCGCCGTGATACGGCTAAGGCGCAACTCCCGCACAGACCTTGGCTGTGACCAAAAACTTTTCAAGGCTGTTGTCAAAACCGCCTTCGGCCAGCGCCGGAAAATGATGCGCAATCCCCTTAAGCCCCTTGCCCGCGCCAAAGCAGACAGAGAAGGCTGGTCAGACCAGCAACTGGCCGATTTCCTCTCAGAGCCGGTCTTCTCCCAGCGCCCGGAGCAGCTATCCGTGGAGGACTTCGTGGCCCTCACCAACCTGCTTGCTTACTAATTCTGCTATAGTACTTTTTTGTACAATAAATTATTGTCTTGCCGAAAAATTATTATATTTGTAAGCAAATCAACAAGTTATGAAAAAGTATATCGTTCTCATCGCCACGGCGGTTGCCGTCGCGCTTGGCGTTTTAGCCTGCACAACAATCAGTAATGGCGGCCAGGGCTCAGGCAGTCCCCTGATTGGCACCTGGACAGGTACAGACTCTGACGGAGCAATCGTTACTCTCACTTTTACCGATGCTACAAATGGTACCGGAACCGTAGTTTATGGCGGCGTTACTGTTGCAACTCTCAAGCTTACGTGTACTATGACAGATGCTACTTCTGGTGCTGGAGCAGTAATTATTACCAATCCTTCATACGGTAAGCAGGAAGTGGAATCGTTCACTTTTACCATTGTCGGCAACCAGCTCTTTGTTTCTATGCCTGATGGTGACGTGGTACTCACCAGGACAGGTGGTCAGCCATCTTCTGGTACCGGCACGAATCCAGGTCTGAATCCCGGTCAGGGCCTGGTAGGAACAAGCTGGAGATGGACCGAGGATGAGTACGACGAATATGTCCAAATCAATTTTGAAACCGCAAACACCGGTTCCGGTTTCAGTTATGACGAGGGAGAGGTTTACGCCAGCTTCAATTTCACTTACACTATGTCAAGTGCAACCGCCGGAAGCGGTACACTTTATATGACGGATTACTACGGCCATACACAATCTGTTCCATTTACTTTCACGGTGATAGGCAACGACCTGTACTTTAGCGCAGTTATTGAGTCTGAGCCTATGACTATAAACTTCAAAAAAGTAAGTTGAGGCAATACCTCTCATTTGCTCTCATAGCCACGGCGATGTGTCTTCTGGGGAGTCCTTCCCTTGGAGCCGTCGCTGTGGCAATGTTATTGCTCTTTCCGTCGGCTTTTTCCAAGGGGTACGGAGCCGCGGGGGCTATAATAATCGGCCTGGTTTGCCTTGCCGATATTTTTTGCCAGGAGTATTTCTTTTCCCCGCTTAATGCCAACCTGGTGCGTCTCATCCGCAATACGGACGCGCGGGAGATAGGCGGTTTTCTGGCCGCTTTTATCAAGCCCTCCATTTTGGGCCGATGGCGTATCTCCGCCTGCCTTGTCCTCATCCTGGCAGCGCCCTTTGCCGCCCGTGTGAAGCTCCCCAGGCTATTTTTGTGGCCGATGCTCCTTCTTGGAATAATCGGCCTCTGGAATATGGACAATACGCCCCCCGGACGCCTTGCAACGTCAATTACCCAGATGATCCGCAAGGACCGGCAGCAGGCTCTCCGGCGCGAAGCCTTCCTCACCTGGAATTCCGACAGCTGCGCTTTCACCAGCCCCCGCATTGTCCTTGTGATAGGGGAGAGTTTTAATAAACATCACGCATCGGCTTACGGATATAGGCTCCCCACTACGCCATTTCAGGACGCGCACAGAGCCGGCGGCGGCCTTTTCCTTTTTGCGGACGCCGTAAGTCCCTGGAATATGACGGCCGATGTCTTTGAGGAGATGTTCTCTGTGCCCTTCCCGGCCATTCTGAGGCGCGCGGGCTATACCGTGAACTTCTACTCCAATCAAAACCCGGACGCGCAGGGCTTCAGGAAGCTTTCCGGCGGCAGTTTCATCTTTGCCGACAGAGAGCTCAGCGACGCCAGCTTCTCTTACCGCAACACCTCCTCGGCCCGATATGATCACGATTTTCTGGAACGGGCGCTGCCGGACACGCTCACGTCGGCCCCGGTGCTGGATATAATCCATCTCAAGGGCCAGCACTTTGAGTATCAGGACCATTACCCGCCGTCCTTTGCGCATTTTCCCATGACCGATTACCCGTCGGATACACCTGAGGCGGTGATGCATTACGACAACGCCACGTACTACAACGATTATGTGCTGGAGCGTATCCTGCAGCGCTATTCGGCCTCAGATGCAATAGTTGTTTTTGTGGCCGATCACGGAGAGGAGGTTTTTGATGACCTCCCCATCAGCGGACGCTCTCACCAGACTCCAGGCCCGGCCGAAGCCAAAGCAGAGTACGAGGTCCCCATGTGGATATGGTGTTCTACGGAATATGCCCGTGAGCATCCCTCGGTGGCGCATTCTCTACCTGCCGCGGCTCTGAGGCCTTTCTACACGGCCGACATTTCCCAGTTGATTCTGGCTCTTGCAGGTGCTTCCGGCCATTTTACTACCCCGGAAAGAAATGTGCTGTCCCCGTCTTACAAGTGCCCGTCGCGCATCATTGCCGGCTCAGTAGATTACGACTCCCTTTAGACGTGTTTTCATAATAATTTGCTATCTTTGTAAGTTAGAATATAACTTACACAAGATATGTACAGAACACACACATGCGGTGAGCTCCGCATTGAGAACAAGGGACAGCAGGTCACTCTGGCCGGCTGGGTTCAGAAAGCCCGCAAACTTGGCGGCATGACGTTCATAGACCTTAGGGACCGCTATGGCATTACTCAGCTGGTAGTGGAGGCAGATGCCCCCGCCGCTCTTGTTGAGGCCGCAACATCCCTGGGCCGTGAATTTGTGATTCAGGCAAGCGGAGAAGTGGTTGAGCGTCAGGCAAAGAATGCCAAGATGCCCACCGGAGACATTGAGATTAAACTGTCGGCAATAACAGTCCTTAACAAGAGCGTGACACCTCCCTTCACAATTGAGGAAGAGAGTGACGGCGGAGAAGACCTCCGTATGAAGTACCGTTACCTGGACCTTAGGCGCGGACCGCTCCAGAGGGCTCTGGCGCTTCGCCACAAAGTGGCCCATGAGTGCCGCAACTACCTGGACTCCAAGGGCTTCATGGAAATTGAAACCCCTTATCTTATCAAGAGTACCCCGGAAGGCGCCCGTGACTTTGTGGTGCCTTCACGCATGAATCCCGGTCAGTTCTACGCACTGCCTCAGAGCCCCCAGACCTTCAAGCAGCTCCTTATGGTGGCCGGTTATGACCGCTACTTCCAGATTGTCCGCTGCTTCAGGGATGAGGACCTTCGCGCAGACCGTCAGCCGGAATTCACCCAGATTGACTGCGAGATGTCTTTTGTGCAGCAGGAAGATGTCCTTAACATGTTTGAGGGCATGATGAGGACGCTCTTTAAGAATGTCCTTGGCGTGGATATCCCCAACCCGCTTCCCAGCATGACCTGGTACGACGCCATGGACTTCTACGGCTCTGACAAGCCGGACGTACGCTTTGGGATGAAGATTCATGAGATTACCTCTACCGTCAAGGGGCATGGCTTCAGCGTGCTTGATGACGCCGCATACGTTGGCGCAATCTGCGTCCCAGGCGCAGCAGAGTACACCCGCAAGCAGATTGATGAGCTCACGGAGTGGGTAAAGCGCCCTCAGGTAGGGGCAAAGGGCCTGATTTATGTGCGCGTCAACGCCGACGGCAGCTTCAAGAGCTCCATAGACAAGTTCTATGACGCTGCCTCGCTGGCCTCCATTGCCGCAGCAGCAGAGGCCAAGCCCGGAGACCTTATCCTTGTAATGAGCGGCCCTGCAAAGCGCAAGGTACAGACCATGCTTGGCGTGCTTCGCCTTGAGATGGGCGGCAGGCTTGGGCTCCGGAACCCGCATGAGTTTGCACCCCTTTGGATTGTGGACTTCCCGCTGCTGGAGTGGGATGACGAGACCCAGCGTTTCTACGCCATGCACCACCCCTTCACGGCCCCCAAGCCTGAGCACGAGGAGTGGTTCTACTCCAACAAAAAGGAGGACCTGGAGCGCGTATGTGCCAACGCCTATGACTTTGTTTTGAACGGCAATGAACTTGGCGGCGGCTCTATCCGTATCCATAATGCGGACATGCAGAAGCGTATGTTTGAGGTCCTGGGCATCGGCCCTGAGGAGGCAGAATACAAGTTTGGCTTCATCATCAACGCCTTCAAGTTTGGCGCACCGCCTCACGGTGGCCTGGCCTTTGGCTTTGACCGCGTTTGCGCGCTGATGGGCGGCCAGGACACCATCCGTGACTACATTGCCTTCCCTAAGAACAACCAGGGCAGGGATGTGATGATAGATTCCCCTTCGTGCATTGACCAGGAGCAGCTGGATGAACTTCAGATAGCCCTTGCAGCCCCTGCCGCTTCCGATGCAAAGTGAAATCCGTGTGCCGCGAGTGAAAACCGTCAAAAACGGCCTAAAATGACAGATTTGAGTTTGCGTTGCAAGTGAAAACTGACAAAAATGGCCTAAAATGACAGATTTGAGTTGAGATATGATAAAACAGGTTGCCAATTACGATTTGTCTTCCCGTAACACCTTCCGCATGAATGTGCGCTGCGCACTGTATGTGGAGGTGACGCAGGAGGAAGATCTTGCCGCATTGGACTTTGAGTCCCTGCCCCAGCCGGTAATGGTAATGGGCGGCGGCAGCAACCTGCTTTTCACAAAGGACTTCCCGGGAACGGTGCTGCATGTGGGCATTATTTCAGCGCTGGACCAGGTCCAAGGCATTTTTGGACCAGGTCCAATTTCAAGTGCTGGACCAGGTCCAGGCAGTGTGCCCCAGGAGTATGTAGAAGCCACATGTGGTGGACCAGGTCCAAGGGGTAAAATGGGACCACGTCCAAATTGTGGCTGGACCAGGTCCAACAATGATCTTTGTGTTACCATTGGTGCTGGAACTGTATTTGACCAGTTCTGTGAATGGGCGGCGGCGGAAGGGCTGTGGGGCCCGGAGAATCTGTCGCTGATTCCGGGAGAGTGCGGGGCCAGTGCCGTGCAGAACATCGGCGCTTACGGCGTTGAGGCAAAGGATATCATTGCCGATATCCGCGCATGGGACCGCGTGGCAAAGCAGTTTGTGAACATTGACCCGTCCACCTGTGCTTACGGTTATCGTACTTCCAAGTTCAAAACAGAGTGGAAAGGCCGATACATCATAACCGCCGTCACCTATCGCCTGAGCCGTGAGCCCCAGCCCAAACTGGACTACGGTGGCCTGCGTAAGGCCCTGGAAAAGAATGGCGTGGACCAAGTCCAAGGCATTTTTGGCCGAGGTCTAATTTCTGGTGCTGGACCAGGTCCAGGTAGTGTGGCTCAGAATAGCGTCATTGGCACAGTGGGTGGACCAGGTCCAGGGGGCAAAATGGGACCATGTCCAAATAGTGGCTGGACCAGGTCCAAGGAAGGAGTGGGCAAGGAGGCAAGTTCAGAGGAAGGGCACACACTCACACCTCAGATCATTCGCCAGACCATCATTGACATCCGCAACTCAAAGTTGCCGGACCCGGCGGTGACTGGGAGCGCAGGGAGCTTTTTCTGCAATCCGGTGATATCCAGGGAGCACTTCAACAAAATTGTTGAAACGGCCCGGCAGGACAACGGCCCGGATTATCAGGTGCCGCACTATGAGATGGGGGACAGCATAAAGGTTCCGGCCGCATGGATGATTGAGCAGTGCGGTTTCAAGGGCCGCCGCCTTGGCGGAGCGCAGGTTTACCAGAACCAGCCGCTGGTTATAGTGAATGCCAGCGGAAGCGCATCGCCGGAGGAAATAATCGGCCTTGAAAATGAGGTCATTAAGGCCATAGAGGAAAAATACGGTATTACTCTCCATCCGGAGGTGGAGCACATTTAACCATGAAGGCACATACACTCATACTTTTTACGCTTATTGCGATGACCGGCTGCAATGTATTTACCTCCCGGGAGCGGGAAATCATAGACAAGCAGGATTCCCTCATGAAGGTGTACGTCATGCCGGAGGATAGCAGCATTTTGCGTGCAAAGAGCACGGACCTTACTCCGGAGGAGCTGAAATCGGCCCGCCTTAAGACCTTGCTGGACAAGATGCTATATACCGTTACGGATCCTTCGCAGGACGGTGTGGGCATTGCCGCGCCGCAGGTGGGAATCAACCGCCGGATTATTCTTGTGCAGAGGCTGGATAAGGAGGGTGAGCCGTTCCAGGCCTATGTCAACGTGCGTATAGACAGTCTCTTCGGCCCGTGCGTGGCTGGGCAAGAAGGCTGCCTTTCAGTGCCCGGTTACCGCGGAACCGTAGTGCGTTCCAACGGCGTGGTAATCTCTTATGCCGATATTGAAACCGGAGAAAGGCTCTCTGAGCAGGTGGAGGGTTTCACCGCCCGTATCTTTCAGCATGAGTGCGACCATCTTGACGGAATCATTTACACTGACAGGGCGGACTCCCTGGAGGTAAGACAATAAAATAGAAAAACCCCGTACCAATGGCAAAATTCATTATCGAGGGCGGACACAGGCTTAGCGGCAGCATCGCTCCGCAAGGTGCAAAAAACGAGGCGCTGGAAGTAATCAGTGCGGTTCTGTTAACGTCGGAGCCGGTCACCATGACCAACATCCCGGAAATCCTGGATGTCAAGAACCTTATTGAGCTTCTGCGGAACATGGGCGTGAAAGTGACTCGTCACGCAAAAGGTCACTATACTTTCCAGGCCGATCAGGTGGACACCTCCTACATTGAAACGGAGGAATTTGTGGCAAAATGCGCCAAGCTTCGCGGCAGCGTGATGGTGGTGGGCCCGCTTCTGACCCGCTTCGGCCATGCCTGGTTCCCTAAGCCCGGCGGGGATAAAATCGGCCGGCGCCGTGTGGATACGCACCTTGACGGTATGCGCAACCTTGGCGCCAAGATGGATTACGACCCTTCCCGCCGTGCCTTCCACCTTACCACTAATGACCGCCTTACCGGCCGATACATGCTTTTGGATGAGGCATCCGTCACCGGTACGGCCAATATAGTGATGGCGGCAGTTCTTGCACGCGGCACCACTACCATATACAATGCAGCCTGCGAGCCCTACGTCCAACAGCTTTGCAAAATGCTCAACCGCATGGGCGCTTTCATTGACGGGGTTGGCTCCAATCTTCTCCGCGTGCATGGCGTAGAGAAACTTGGCGGAACACAGCACAAGATTCTGCCGGACATGATTGAGGTTGGGTCCTTTATCGGCATGGCAGCAATATGCCAGAGCGAGATTACCATCAAGGATGTTTCCTGGTATGACCTTGGCATTATTCCGGACGCCTTCCGCCGCCTTGGCATCAACCTGGAGCAGCGCGGGGATGACATCTTTGTTCCCGCCCAGGACAGTTACGAGATTGAGTCTTTCCTGGACGGTTCCATAATGACTTTGGCCGATGCTCCCTGGCCCGGCCTCACCCCTGACCTGCTGTCCGTCATGCTTGTGGTGGCAACTCAGTGCAAGGGCAGCGTGCTCATTCACCAGAAGATGTTTGAAAGCAGGCTGTTCTTTGTGGACCGCCTCATAGACATGGGTGCTCAGATTATTCTCTGTGACCCTCACCGCGCCGTTGTGATTGGCCATGACCATAGGATTACCCTCAAGGCCGCTCGTCTTGTTTCGCCCGATATCCGCGCCGGTATTGCCATGCTGCTTGCAGCCATGAGCGCCCGCGGAACGTCCACCATAGACAACATTGAGCAGATAGACCGCGGTTACGAGGACATAGAGGGTCGTCTCAACGCACTTGGCGCTCATATTACACGTGCCTGATGGACTATAACAAGTACTTTTCGGCCGATGTGCCATCGTTTTTGAGGTCTCCGGTGAGGGAGATTTTCCGGAAGGTGGACCTTTCGGCCATCTGCTCCTTTGCCGGCGGCTATCCGGCGGCTGTTACCTTCCACACAGAGCAGATACCTTCTCTGGCTGCTTCAGTGCTGGAAAAGTACGGTACCAAGGCGCTGCAGTACGGCGCCACGCAGGGCGTCCCGGAGCTTCGTGAGGCTATTGCCCGGCGTTATGGCGTTCCGGTGTCCCAGGTACAGATAACTACATCCTCACAGCAGGGCATAGATGTCTGTTCCAGGGTTTTTCTTAACCCCGGAGACGTTGTCCTGGCCCAGGCACCGATATATCTTGGCGCGCTGCAGAGCTTCAAGGCCTACAGGGCAGAGGTTATGGGCTTGGACCAGGTCCAAGGGGGTGATGTGGACCAGGCAGGTGGTGTTGTGGACCAGGTCCAGGGCATTTTTGGCCGAGGTCTAATTTCAGGTGTTGGACCAGGTCCAGGCAGTGTGCCCCAGGAGTGCGTAGAAGCCACATGTGTTGGACCAGGTCCAGGGGGTAAAAAGGGACCACGTCCAAAAAGTGGCTGGACCAGGTCCAAAGTCCTTGGAGGGAGCGGAGAGGCCAAGTTCATATACGTCATACCGGACTTTAACAATCCTACCGGGAAGACTCTGACTTTGGCGGAGCGTGAAGAGATTGTGACCCTGGCCAGGGAGCTGGATGTGCTGATAGTTGAGGACAGTCCGTACCGTGAGCTGAGATACAGCGGGGAGCCGTTGCCTACTATCCGTGAACTTGCTCCGGAGCGCACACTGCACCTTGGCAGTTTTTCAAAGATCTTTGCACCAGGGTTCCGGCTAGGGTGGATTATCGGCCCGGAGCCGTTGCTGGAGCAGATTTACGTGTGCAAGCAGTGCCTGGACCTTTGCCCTCCCGTGCTGGACCAGTACATGGCTTGCGAGTTCCTTACTTCCGGTGCGCTGGATGCCAACCTTGTCAAGACTATAGCGGAGTACCGCCGCCGCAGGGACCTGATGCTGGGCCTGCTGGAAAAGTATATGCCCGCCGGCACCTCCTGGACCCATCCGGACGGGGGCCTGTTCCTGTGGCTTACCCTTCCATCGGCAATTGACACCGTAGCACTTTACGATGAAGCCCTTGCCGCGGGCGTTGCCTACGTTGCCGGCTCCTTCTTCTACCCGGACGGCAGCCACCGCAACACCATGCGCCTTAATTTCTCCTTCATAGAAGAGTCCAAGATGGAGCCAGGGATTATGCTTTTGGCCGCCCTGGCCGATAACAAGCTGAAACACAGCAAGTTATAGAACTTAGGGTGCACCTGCAAGTGCACCCTAAAAGCAGGAAGTAATTGAATGACAAGCACTTACGCGCCAACGAAATATTTGTTCACCGGAGCCGGAAACAACTTTGTGGTCTTTGACGGCCGTGAAGGTGGTATGGATGAGTATCGCCAGCCGGAGCGTATCCAGGCCCTTTGCCGGGAATACGCTACGGACGGCCTGATGATCTTGACAGAGGCCCCGGCCTTTGACTTTTCCATGGAGTTCTACAACCCGGACGGCAGCGGCGGCATGATGTGCGGAAACGGCGGACGGTGCATAGTGGCTTTTGCCGATTATCTTGGCCTGAAGCCCGCCGCCGCAGACGGCACCTGGCACTTCCTGGCCCCGGATGGACCTCATGAAGCTGTCATTTTGGAGGGAACATCCGCGGCGGGCCCCTCCACGGGGGTGGACAAGTCCTCCGGAGGGTGTTCCCTCCAGAAATGGACTGTCCGTCTCAAGATGATTGACGTTATGGGCGTCACGCCAATGCTGAACGGCTACTTCCTTAACACCGGAACCCGCCATTACGTAGAGTTCCGTGACAACGTTGACGCTATAGATATGGAGCAGGAGGCTAAACCAATCAGGTGGGACAAGCCATTCCAGCCAGAAGGCACAAATGTCAATTTTGTGCAGGTCACAGAAGAAGGCCTGAAGGTTCGCACATTTGAGAAAGGCGTTGAGGGTGAAACACTTGCGTGCGGGACAGGGCTCACTGCATCGGCCATTGCGGCGTACGTAAAGGGGATCCCAGAAAAAGTAAGGGATGACATCCGTCATGCCAGGCGCCAACCGGGCATTTCCTACCGCCTTCAGTGCCGTCGCGGGGACTGGCTGCAGGTAGACTTCAAGCCGGACCTCACAGACGTCTTCCTCACCGGCCCGGCTGAGATAATCAGATAATTTTTGTATTTTTGTTCCTTAGGGAGGTTGAGACATAATCATCAAATGAGTACAAATATTTTTCACGGCTGCGGCACCGCACTTGTCACGCCTTTCAAGGGCGGAGAAGTTGACTATGAGTCATTTGCCGCCACAGTAGACTGGCAGATTGAAACCGGTATAGATTTCCTTGTACCGCTTGGAACCACCGGTGAAACGCCTACCCTCACGGAGTCGGAGAAACTTCAGGTGCTTGAGGTTACAAGGCAGCACGCGCAGGGTCGTCCGGTAGTTGCCGGAGTGGGGTCCAACAGCGTAAAGGCAACGCTTGACAATATGCGTCTCCTGCAGGATGCGGATGCATTCCTGGTGGTTGTCCCGTTCTACAACAAGCCGCCACAGCGTGGTATGTATGAGTATTTCAAGACCATCGCCGCCAGTACGGACAAGCCCATAATCCTGTATAACGTTCCAGGCCGCACTGGTTCCAATCTGGAAGCCCAGACCACCCTGGCCCTGGCAAGGGACGTGAAGAACATTGTGGGCATAAAAGAGGCCTCCGGTAATTTTGACCAGATTAAAACCATTTTGGAAGGCCGGCCGGAAGGATTCTCTGTCCTCAGCGGCAACGATGAAGACACCCTGGCCCTGATGCAGAAGGGTGCAGACGGAGTTATTTCCGTGGCATCCAACGTGTTCCCGTCGGCAATGGCAGATTTTGTCCATGCCCTTGAGGCCGGAAAGACAGAAGAAGCGGAAAAGATGGAAGCCCGCCTGAGGCCCCTTTTCAAAGCCCTCTTCGTAGAGCCCAATCCCATCCCGGCAAAGGCGGCCATGGCCCAGCTGGGCCTTATGGAAAACAGCCTTCGTCTGCCGCTGGTGAAAGCATCGGCCCAAACTGAGGAACTTATTGCAAAAACACTTAAGGAGCTTTTCTAAATGGATATCACCCTTCAGCAATTCAACGCCCTGATGGACGCCCTTGAAAAGGGTGAAGTCCGTGTGGCTCAGAAAGTTAACGGTGTCTGGCAGGTAAACCGGGAGGTCAAGGAAATGATTCTTGCCGGCTTCCGCCTTGGTGCCGTAAAGGATATGTCGCAGGGGCAGTTCTCCTTTTTTGACAAGGACACCTTCCCCGTGCGGGAGTTTAAGGCCGAAGATGGCGTTCGCATCGTTCCGGGAGGCTCATCCATACGCCGCGGGGCATATCTGGCCAAAGGCTCTATTGTTATGCCTCCGGCCTACGTCAATGTGGGCGCCTATGTGGACGAGGGTACAATGGTGGACAGCCATGTAACCATCGGATCCTGCGCCCAGGTGGGAAAGCACATCCATATATCGGCCTCCACGCAGATAGGCGGTGTGCTTGAACCGGCCGGCGCCCTTCCCACCATCATAGAGGACGGTGCCTTCATCGGCGGCAACTGCGGCATCTACGAGGGCACCATAGTCCAGGAAGGCGCTGTAATAGCCTCAGGCGTCATAATTACCTCGTCCACAGCAATTTACGATGCCACAAAGGATGAGTTTATAAAGAGAAATGCCGATGGCAGAATAGTGGTCCCCGCCGGCGCCGTAGTGGTAAGCGGCTCTAAACCTATAGTGCGTGACGGAAAGCCCCTGGCCAGCGGCGTCCACCTTTACTGCCCGGTAATAGTAAAGTACCGTGACTCAAAAACGGAAGGAAGTATTCATTTGGAGGACATGCTGAGGTAAGATTCTTCGCTTCGCTCAGAATGACAATGCTACACCCTGTCATCCTGAGGAGCTCTCTTCGGCCAGAGTCACTCTCTGTCATCCTGAGGAGCGATAGCGACGAAGGATCTAAAAATATGAAAACTATGATAGTCGCAGTTGTTGGCGCAACAGGGCTTGTGGGCAGCAAAATGCTGCAGGTCCTTGAAGAAAGAAATTTCCCGGTGACGGAACTGTTGCCGGTGGCATCGTCCCGTTCCTGGGGCAAAAAAGTCAGGTTCCAGGGCAAGGAGTGGACGGTGATGAGTGCCGATGATGCCATCGCCCGCCGGCCGGTCCTGGCAATTTTCAGCGCCGGCGGCGCTACATCGGCCGACCTTGCTCCCCGCTTTGCTGCCATCGGCTGCTACGTGGTGGACAACTCCTCATATTGGCGCATGGACCCTTCCGTGCCGCTTGTGGTGCCGGAAATTAATGCCGATGCGCTGCGCCGTGACGCCCTTATCATAGCCAACCCCAACTGCTCCACCATCCAGATGGTGCTGCCTCTGGCGCCTCTTCACAAGGCTTACGGCATCAAGAGAATTGTAGTAAGCACCTACCAGAGCGTGACAGGTGCCGGGCAAAAGGGTATAGAGCAGCTTGAGGCAGAACGCGCCGGCGGCATCGGCACAAAGTTCCCTCACCAAATAGATTTGAACATTCTTCCCCATATAGATTCCTTCCTCCCGGACGGCTACACCAAGGAAGAGATGAAAATGGTGAACGAGACCCGCAAGATTCTGCGTGATGATACTATAGCCGTATCGGCAACAACTGTACGAGTTCCGGTAAAAGGCGGTCATTCAGAGAGCGTTAACCTGGAGTTCCATAAGCCCTATGACTTGGCTGAGGCCCGTGATCTCATGGCGTCCATGCCTGGCGTGGTGATTCAGGACAAGCCGGAGGAAAATCTCTATCCCATGCCAATTACCGCCTGGGAAAAGGACGAGGTATTTGTAGGCAGAATACGCCGTGACACTTCCGTAGAAAACGGCATGAACCTCTGGTGCGTATCTGACAATATCCGCAAAGGCGCTGCAACCAATGCAGTGCAGATAGCGCAGGTTCTGTTACAAAATGGCTGGATAGGTTAAAGACACCATGTCATTATGTGCCTCCTTGTCATTCTGAGCGCAGCGAAGAATCTCTTGATAATATGAACTGGACATTGTTTAAGGACATACTGAGCATAGATTCCACTTCCGGAAAGGAGCGGGAACTGGCTCTGTGGCTCCATGACCACCTTGAGGCCCCGTCCAAACAGCTGATGGAAGTGGGAGACGGCACCCTGAACCTCTTCCTGCAGTGGGGCACCCCCCGCGTGGTCTTCTGCACCCACATGGACACCGTTCCGCCGTATTTGGCTCCAGTGTTTCCGGAGGGTATACCCTTTCGAGGAACTCCGTTCGCTTCGCTCACTCCGGCCCCTCCCACATTTGAGGTGGGCTCCGCCCCCCTATTATCCCCCTGCGGCTCCCGGCCTATAAGTCCTCAGGACAAGCCATCGGACCCGGCCTCCGCCGTGCGCTCTGATGAGCGCATTGATGCCCTCCAGGCAAGCTCGGAACACAAAAACTGTCATTCTGAGCGTAGCGAAGAATCTCAGGCCATAACAGGTCGGGGTAGCTGTGACGCTAAAGGGCAGTTGTTTGCCATGTATACAGCATGCAAGCAGTTGGATGCGGAAGGGCGTACGGACTTTGGGCTGCTGCTGCTGGCAGGGGAGGAGACCGGCTCATGGGGCGCCAAGGCGTTTTCAAAGACGGGCTTCACAGCGCCGTTCCTGATAGTTGGAGAGCCGACGGACAACAAGATGGTAAGTGCCGCCAAGGGCACACTATCATACGATTTGAAATTCGTCGGCAAGGAGTGCCACTCCGGTTATCCTCAGTGGGGCCGAAGCGCCGTAGACCTTTTCAATGAGTTCTACAACGCCCTCAAGGCCGTTGACTGGGGCACGGACCCGGAACTTGGGGAGACTACGTGGAATATCGGCCTTCTCCGGAGCGATAATCCGCAGAATATCCTCTCCGGTGAGCTTACATGCCGCCTTTACTTCCGCACAACCTTCCTTTCTCATGATGCGGTCAAAAAATGGATGCAACCTTATCTTGACAATTCCAAGAGCGTGGGGCTTTCAGCCGCTCAGCAGAGCGGCCGGCCGGAGGCCGCGGGGGATAATAGGGGGCAGAGCCCCCTCGGACAAATATGTGCGTCGGTCCATGCGATGGGCGACACGCCTTCCCGCTACGTGACGCTTCCGGGCTTTGAATCGGCCCCGGTGGCCTTTGGCAGTGATGCGCCGCACCTTACCGGCTTTGGCCACAAGATAATCTGCGGCCCCGGCAGCATCAAGGTGGCCCATCGGCCGGAGGAATATATTGAGGTCAAAGATCTGGAAAGGGCCGTGGAGCAGTATGTGAAAATGTACCGTTTTCTACAAAACGTTGATAATGAATGATTTATGACTTTTCCTCCGGGCGGAAACGATGGGAGGAAAAGTTGTAATGTATTGATAATTAATCAGATAGCAAAAACGCAATGATAAAGGTAATAATCAGTGGCTACGGAAAAATGGGCCACATGGTGGAAAAAGAGCTGCAGCGCCGCGGCATAGAGCTGGTGGCGGCCAGTGAGGATATTACCGCAACCCCAAAAGACGTTGCCAAGGAGTGTGTGTGCATTGATTTCACCACTCCGGAGGCATTCCGCGCCAACTACCCATTCATTGCAGCCAACTTCAAGGCAGCGGTTATAGGCACAACCGGCTGGAATGATATCAAGCCGCAAGTCATAGAGGCATTCAATAGCCATGGCACTCCAATGATTTACGCCTCCAACTTTTCATTGGGCGTAAATGCTCTGTTCAAGGCCGTGGAAAAGACTGCGCAGCTACTGAAGGACGCAGGATACACTCCGGAAATAACGGAAATCCATCATATCCACAAGCTGGATGCACCATCTGGAACAGCAAAAACACTGGCAGAGAAAGTGGAATCAAGCTTTGGAACAAAGCCAGAAATACAGTCAATACGTGAAGGAGAAGTCCCAGGTATTCATACACTTACGCTTACATCGGACTGTGACAAGCTCACTCTCAGCCATGAGGCTTTTTCCCGTGAAGGATTTGCCAAAGGCGCAGTGGTAGCGGCAACAATGACTGAAAACCTGAGCGGCGTACACGAATTTGGTGATTTGCTATGAGTTACAGGGTTCTGAAGTTTGGAGGCAGCTCCGTAGCAAGTGCAACAGCTATGTCCAGGGTGCTGGACATAGTTGAGAATGAGGCGCAGAAAGGAACGGTCATCCTGGTAAGCAGCGCTATCAGCGGCTGCACGGACGCCCTGATCCAGGGTACGCCCAAGGCCATTCAGGAAATGCAAAGGCGCCACAAGGCCATTGTTCAAAGGCTGTTTACCGGAGAGGAACGCAAAGCTGTCCAGGCCAAGGTAGACGCCCTCTTTCAGGAGCTGGCAGAAGCCCCCAAGGAAGAGCAGGTTACCTACGGAGAACTCCTGTCCACTACCATCCTGGCAGCCAAGCTGGAGCAGGAAGGATATGAAGCCAAATGGCTGGATTCCAGGGAGTTAGTGATTAAGGAAAACCTGAAAGCAACATACAAAAACATAGCGAAGGCAGTCAACGGCGCCCAAATCTACATAGCCCCCGGCTTTATCTGCCAGGACGCAAACGGCAAGCCCAGTACCCTGGGCCGCGGCGGCTCAGACTACAGCGCCGCCCTTTATGCCGCCGCAGTCAAGGCGGAATCTCTTCAAATCTGGACGGATGTTCCAGGCATCATGACGGCCAACCCCAAGCAGGTTCCGCAGGCCCGTACTATCCCCCGCATGAGCTATGACGCCGCCCTAAAGATGGCCCAGAGCGGTGCCAAGGTCCTCTATGCTCCCACCGTAGCTCCAGCCATGGAAGCCGGCATAGACATAGAAATTAAAAACACATTTGCCCCGGAGGGTAAATTCACTGTTATCGGCAAGGAAGGACTTGGCGGCTGGATTGGAGTGGCTTCCCAGGAAGACACAATCACCATTGTGGGCAAGGGTGAAGACGGCGTAGCCAAGGCCGAACAAGCCCTCCTGACAGAGGGAATATCGGCCAGGGAGGCCGAAGAGACCGCAAGCGGTATCCAGCTCAAAGTTCGCGCAAAAGTGATGGACCAGGCCCTCAGGGCCATTCACAGGGCCTTTTTCCAGGAACTGCCCACTACGGAGATAAGTCTTTTCATTGCCGGAGACGGCGCTGTGGCCCATGCCCTGTATAATATGGTAAGGAATACGGCCCAATCTGTTGAGGCCCGTACCGGTAAGCGTCTTACAATAGTTGGAAAAGCCAACAGCAGAAGTTATGGAATAGACCTGACGGGGCAGCCTGTCATAAACACTCAGGGCTCTTACATAGACGCCATTATCAATGTGGCTCCCAAGGGCTCTGTCTTTGTGGACTGCACGGACTCTGAGGACATCTACAAACGTTACGCAGACCTTCTTCAGGCTGGAATCGGCATTGTTTCATCCAACCGCCGCAGCTTTGCCGTGCCTTACCCGGAGTTTGCCGCAATGCACGCCGCCGCGCGTGAGAACGGTATGCCATTAAGGTATGAAACCACGGTTGGCGCCGCCCTGCCTATACTGGAATCCATTTCCCGCGGGGCAAACAGCTCTGACGAAGTCCTTTCCATAGAGGCGGTAGTTTCCTGCACCCTCAACCAAATCCTTGGGGACTACATGCCCGGCCGTGAAAGCTTTGCCACCCTTGTCAAAAGGGCCCAGGAAGCCGGACTCACGGAGGCCGATCCCCGCATGGACCTGGGCGGCAAAGACGCCCTCCGCAAGCTTCTAATCCTTGCCCGCGAAGCCGGCGTCCGTCTTGAAGCCAAAGACGTAAAGGTAGAGCCCATCATCCCGGCCGAAGCCTTCAAGGGCACGGTGGACCAATTCTATACGGCCCTTGAAGCCTATGAGCCGGAAATTGCCCAAAAGGCCGAAGCCGCCTACTCAAACGGTCAGCGGCTCCGGTTTGTGGCTTATCTTCAAAAGACGGAAAAGGGTTATCAGGCTGGTATCGGCATAAGAAGCGTAGCGCCCGTGCACCCGGCCTACTACCTTCGCGGCACAGAAAACGCCATAATAGTCCGCAGTGCCTTCCACCCCTATCCCCTTGTAATCCAAGGCCCGGGCGAAGGCTCCCGCGAAGCCGCCAGCAGTATCCTTAACGATATTTTAAGGTAGAACCTAAATCCTGTCAATATCGGCCCAGCCGAAGCGGGCGGGGTAGAGCCAGGCGCGTTCTGTGCGCTCCATTACGCCGTAGTCAAGGGAGACTTTAGGGCACTCTGAGTAGGCGCGCTCTATCCAGGCGGGATCTGTAATGTGCTCCTTCCAGCCGCGGAAGAGTTCCGTAACTTCCGGGACAAAACGCTCCAGTTCCTGGCAAATTGTTGAGGCTTTCCAGATGAAGATGCCGCTGTTCCAGAAGAACTCTCCGGTGCGGATAAAGACCTCTGCCAGCTCCAGGGACGGTTTTTCAGTAAAGGTTTTCACCTTGAGGGGACCTGCCATCAGATGTGCGTTGCGGCCCTCTTTTACCTGGATGTAGCCAAAGTTTACTTCGGCCGATTTGGGGACTATTCCAAGGGTCATCAGGACGTCGTGCTCCTCTACGTATGCAAAGGCCTCCTCTATGGTTGTGGCAAACATGGACTCATCCCTAATGACAAGGTCCCAGGGTGTTGCAACTATCACGGCTTCCGGATCTCTGGAGAGGATGGTATACGCGGCAAGGGCCATGCAGGGAGCCGTTTTGCGGGCAAACGGCTCTTTGAGGATATTCTCTTCCGGCAGCATCGGCAGGGCCTTACGGGCATCGGCCGCATACTTTGAAAGAGTCACCACAAAGATGTTCTCATCCGGAATGATATCTTTGAAGCGGTTATAGGTAAGGCCGTACTGCGAACGGTTTCCGCTGCCTTCGGCCATTATTACACAATATCTGTGATTATTCATTATGTGATTGGTTGTTTATACATACATTGGTATCCAGGCCTGTGGGAAGTACCTTACACTGGTCTGCTCCGGATCTACGGTGACGGAAACAACGTCAAAAAACACCTCATTCCCGTACATGTGCTTTACGTTGAGGTACCTCAGCGCCGCTGCCGATATACGTTTTTGCTTGATGGGATTCACCTGGTCCGATATGCTAGTGGTCACCGGGGCCCTGCGGGTTTTGACCTCCACAAAATGGAGGCCGTCCGGTCCCTGGGACACAATGTCTATTTCAAGATGTCCGGCTCTCCAGTTCCGGTCCAGTATCTGATGCCCGCGCGATGAAAGAAAGTCACAGGCCATCTGCTCTCCAAGTTCTCCTAATTTACTGGTTCTAAGAACGTTCATTCTACTCAAATTTTACCACTGTTACGCCGGAGCCTCCAAACTGTACGTGCTCGTCTGCGGCGGAGACTACACCCGGCACGGTCCTGAGGTATTTCTGTATTTCTTCCCTCAGAGCACCAGTCCCTTTACCATGCAAAATCCGCACCGCTGGCACGCCCAGCATAAGGGCGTCGTCTATATATTTCATTACAATTTCAATGGCGTCAGTTACCCTTTCTCCGCGCACATCAATTTCAGTTGAGAACTGGGCCTTACGCTCCCTGATGGCGGAATCATAGACCTGGCGGGGCTTTGCCGACGGGGCTTTTGCCACCGCTTTATACTCGTTGGCGGTAATCCTTTCCACCCTGTCAAGAGGCAGCTTTGTAGTGATATTGCCTACAATAACAGTTACCGCCTTTGTGCTTACCTTGGAAACTTCCCCCACCATTCCGTTTTCTTTTATGCGCACTTTCTCTCCCACTTTGAGCGGGGCGCTGCGGAAAGCGGCCTCCTTGCGGGCCTGCGCCTCTTCCTCCTCCATCTGCCTGATGGTCTCACCTCCTGCGCGGCGTTTCTTGCGGGCGTCCTCCCTGGCTTTGCGCTCCTGGACGTCCTTTAGCTTGCGGTCTATGTAGTTTTCCCGTTTGCTGCTGCCCTGGGCTATTGCGCCAAGGAAACCCTGCAGCTCTGCACGGGCGGCCTTGGTTTCCTCCTTCTGGGCCTGTGCCTCCTTGATGGTGCGGATTGTATTCTCTACCTTTTTGTTGGCTTCACGCACTATCTTTTCTGCCTCTGCCCTGGCCTCGTCCAAGATGCGTCGGCGCATTTCCTTTATCTCCTCCAGTTCCTTCTCATATCGGTCCGTGAGGCCCTCAAGGGTCTTGTCCGTGGCGCGGATTTTTGTGAGCTTCTCATCCAGGGCGCGGCGGCTGCGGGCAATCTTGCGTAAGTTTCTCTCAATGCCTACAAACTCTTCTCCCGCGCGCTGCTCTGCGTCGTGAACCAGCTGCTCCGGAAGGCCCATCTTCCGGGCAAGCTCAAAGGCGAAGGAAGACCCGGGAAGGCCCTGTTCCAGCACAAACAGCGGTGTCACTGTGGCTGCGTCAAACTGCATGGCGCCGTTCACAACTCCGGTATCTGCCCCTGAAGCATAAAGCTTTAGGTTGGTATAGTGGGTGGTGATTACTCCGTAGGCCCCGCGAGTGTCCAGCTCATGCAGGATGGCCTCCGCTATTGCTCCTCCGGCGGCCGGTTCCGTACCTGAGCCAAACTCGTCTATAAGCACCAGGGTTTTGGAATCGGCCACGGACAGCGTAGCCTTCATGTCTGTGAGGAAGGAGCTGTAGGTGGAGAGGTCGTTCTCAAGGGACTGGTCATCTCCTATGGATACCATAATGCGGTCAAACACAGGCAGTTCCGACGTCTCTGACGTTGGAATGAGCATACCCCACTGGAACATGTACTGAAGCAGTCCCACGGTCTTGAGGCATACGCTCTTGCCACCGGCGTTGGGGCCGGATATAAGCAGTATGCGCTTTGACGGATTCAGGCTCACAGTGAGCGGAACTATGGCCTTTTTCTCACGTTTAAGAGATCTTTCAAGCAGCGGATGGCGGGCTTTCCGTAGGCTCAAAGAGCCGTCCTGGCTTACAACCGGCATTCCGGCAATATAACTCAGGGCCACATTGGCCTTTGCCATGTTGAAATCCAGCTCTCCCAGAAGGCGGGCGCCGTCAATCAGCTCAGGGATGAAAGGTCTCAGGAAATCGGCAAATTCATAAAGAATCTTGGCAATCTCCCTGGTCTGCGCAAAGTGCAGCTCTGAAATCTCGTTTTGCAGGGCCACAATCTCTGCCGGCTCCATGAAGGTGGTTTTGCCGGTGGCGCTTTCGTCGTACACAAAGCCCTGGAAGGCCTTCTTTTTGGCCGATGCCACCGGAATGAGCATCTTTCCGTCACGGATTGCCACGGAGGCGTCGGCATCGGCAAGTCCTTCCTGCTGCGCCTGCCTCAGGATGGCGTTCATGCGGCGGGAGACGTTGATTTCCTTCTCTTTGATGCTTTTGCGTATCCTGTAAAGCTCCTCGCTGGCGGTGTCCTTGATTTCTCCGTGCCGGTCCAGGATTGAGTCAATCCTTTGCATGACCTCTGCCGGGGCCGATATCCCCGCGGCAAGGTGCTGAAGATTGGGGTAGATGCCTTCCTTGACCGTATGGAAGAAGTGGAGGGCCTTCCTCAAGGTGTCCAGCAGGGTGCGGAGCTTGCCCAGTGAAAGAAGGTCTATGGAGGCATTATTGCCGATAGGTTCCAGGAAAGGAATGGCGTCTATGTAGCCGGAAGTGGGGAAGCTTTCCTCAAACATCAGGATGAGGCGCATCTCGTCCGTCAGGAGGTGGCGGCGGTGGATTTCATCGGCATTAGTGCAAAATTCTTCCCCGGCAACGCGGTCCGCCGCATAATCCGTGCAGCAGCGCGCGCTGATATCGGCCCTTACCTTGTCAAATCCCAGTTTTGCTTCCAGCCTCCCGTCCATTCCTTATGCTTCCTCCTTTGCCGACAGGGTCTTTCCCACTATAGCCCTAAGTTCCTCAATGTTCTTTATTGTCCTGATTTCTCCGCCATGCACGTAGGAGACGTTGCCGGTCTCCTCCGACACCACAATTACGTCTGCGTCAGTGTCTTCCGTTACGCCGATTGCAGCGCGGTGCCTCATGCCGTAGTGGGCGGGGATGTCCCTTCTGGCGGTCATGGGCAACTGGCAGCGGGCGGCTTCTATGTGGTCTCCCACTATTATCATGGCTCCGTCGTGGAGAGGGGAGTTCTTGAAGAAGATGTTCATTATGAGGCGGCGGTTGATTTCCGCTTCAAAAGCGTCTCCCGTAGCCTTAAGCTCTTCCAGGTTGTTTTTATGCTGTATTACTATGAGGGCTCCGGTCTTTTCTGCCGCCATGGCGCGCACGGCTTCCGTAAGTTCTACGGCCGAGTGTGAGCCCATGGCCTCTTCCTTGATGCCCATGAGTTTGTTGAAGAGTTCTCCGCTTCTTCTTGACAGGCCGGACTGCAGGGCCATCCTGTTAAGAAGGTGGCGGATTTCCGGCTGGAACAGGATGAGTATGGCCAGCACACCAACGTCCAGGAGCGCTCCCAAAAGGGCGCTCATCATTCTCATATTCAAGGCTTTGACTATTGCCTGCATGAGAAGCAGCACCGTAAGAATGAGAACAATGTTCAAAATGCCGGAATCCTTCCTGATGCCGCGGAAAAGGAAGAAAATAATGAGCGCAACCATCAGGATATCCAGAAGGTCCGCCCACCCGAAGCTTAGAAAGCCAAATATTCCAAGCACTTTTATCATAGCATACAAAGATAGCAACAAAGCGCGGATTTTACAACTTTGCAACCGGGTTGCGCTGCTGGTGCCGTACCTTTGCATCGTCAAAACACAAGTATTATGGAACACCATCATCATAAAACTGAATGTGAGTGCCATGAGCACCACCATGAACATGGGGGTCATGAGCACGGAGGGCACGAGCACCATCACCACCATGATCATGAAGAGGGCCACGGCAGGCTGTTCACTATTATAGCCTCCGCAGTACTGCTGCTTGGAGCATGGCTCATAGAGAAATACACTTCCCTTGAAACCTGGCAGTATCTGCTTATTTACCTTATCCCGTACCTTGTGGTTGGCTGGGATACTCTTAAGGAGGCGGCCGAAGGTCTGGTACACGGAGAAGCACTCAGTGAAGACTTCCTGATGAGCGTAGCCACCCTTGGTGCTCTTGGAATAGGCTTCATGCCCGGTGCGGAAACCCAGTTCCCGGAGGCTGTCTTTGTGATGCTTTTCTTCCAGGTAGGAGAGCTGTTTGAGGAAATGGCCGAAGGCCGCAGCCGCCGCTCCATAGAGCACCTGATGGATATCCGCCCGGACAGCGCCCGTGTGGAAAGAGACGGTAAACTGCTGACAGTCAAGCCGGAAGAGGTTAAGCCCGGAGAGGTTATCCTCATCCAGCCCGGAGAGAAAGTTCCTATGGACGGCGTTGTGCTGGAGGGCACATCAAGCCTTGACACTGTAGCCCTTACCGGAGAGAGCGTACCGCGCAGCGCCGGCCCTCAGGATGAGATCCTGTCCGGCTGCGTGAACCTCACTGGAGTGCTCCGGGTCCGTACCACAAAGGCCTTTGGAGAATCTACGGCTGCAAAAATCCTAGATCTGGTCCAGAATGCCGCCCAGAGCAAATCCCGCAGCGAAAGCTTCATAACAAGGTTCGCCCGCATCTACACTCCAATAGTAGTTGCACTGGCCGTGCTGGTTGCCGTTGTTCCCGGCGCCGTCACCGGAGAGTGGGCGCCCTGGATTTACAGAGGACTGATGTTCCTTGTTGTTTCCTGCCCCTGCGCACTTGTGATATCCGTTCCTCTGACGTTCTTTGGCGGCCTTGGAGGTGCTTCCCGCAAGGGTATCCTCATCAAGGGCTCCAGCCTTATGGATACTCTTTCCAAAGTCAGTACGGTTGTCTTTGACAAGACCGGCACACTCACTGAGGGCGTCTTTGAAGTGACGGCCGTCCACCCGGAAGTCATTGATCCCAAGGAACTTCTGCACCTTGCGGCACACGTGGAGCGCCATTCCACCCATCCCATAGCAATGGCTTTGCGTAACGCCTATCCCAATGAGGCCGATGACTGCGAGGTGTCATCCATAACTGAAACCGCAGGTCAGGGTATAACCGCCTTGATTAACGGCAAACAAGTGGCTGTAGGCAATCATCTTCTCATGGAGTCCCAGGGCGCTGCATGGCACCCCTGCCACCACAGCGGAACCATAATCCATGTGGCCATAGACGGCGTATATGCTGGACACATAGTCATCTCTGACCGTATAAAGGAAGATTCTGCAGAGGCAATCCAGGCCCTTAAGGCCGCCGGCGTTGAGCGCACGGTAATGCTTACCGGAGACCAGGAAAGCGTAGCTGCCGCCGTTGCCGGGGCATTGAAACTGGACCAGTATCACGCCCAGCTTCTCCCTGCCGACAAGGTTGCAAAAGTTGAGGCCCTCCTGCCTCAGGGCAAGCTAGCCTTTGTTGGTGACGGCATCAACGACGCTCCCGTTCTCACCAGGGCAGACGTAGGCATAGCCATGGGTGCACTTGGCTCTGACGCCGCCATTGAGGCCGCAGACGTAGTGCTCATGGATGACAAGCCCTCCAAGATAGCCACGGCAATTAGCATTTCCCGCAGGACAATACGCATTGCCAAGCAGAACATCTGGTTTGCAATAGGCGTCAAGCTGCTTGTGCTTGTTCTGGCTACACTTGGCCTGGCCACCATGTGGATGGCTGTCTTTGCCGACGTGGGGGTGACCGTCCTGGCCGTCCTCAACGCCATGCGCGCCCTGAGGGCCTAGGTCTCTACCATAGCAAGAGTTGCTACCGATATCCTTACGGAGGGCCCCAGGGCTCTCCGTAACTGTATCAGGCATTCCGCAAGCGTGGCCCCGGTGGTAAACGTGTCGTCAACAAGGAGGACATGCCTGGCGGGAAAGGCGTGGCGCACCTGGAATGCCCCGTGAATGTTCTTCAGGCGCCCTTCCATATCCATTGTGGTCTGGCTTCTGGTGCGCCTTTGCCTTTTTAGTACGTCTGTGCGCATGTTGGCTCCAAGTGCCTTTGCCAGTTCTTCCGCAATTACCTGAGCCTGATTGTAGCCGCGTTTGAACTGGCGCATCCAGTGAAGCGGCACAGGAATGACAGTGTCTACATCCCTGAAATGCGGAGCCATTGCCATCTTGACGCCCAGCAGCTGTGCAAACCATCGGCCGGCCTTGACATCTCCTTTATATTTGAGTGCTTGCGGAATACGCTTGTAGGGGTTCTCTGCGTGATAGTATAGCAGTGACGCCGCATAAGCGTACTGCATCTGTTCATCAGGGGAGCGTGCGCGTTCCAGCGTGAGGTTGAACCTGTCTGCCATAAGGTTGTGAGGCTGTTCCCAGGTATAGGTAAGGGGAAGGTCTGCCGCACACCAGATGCACAGCTGCTCTTCCTTTGCTCCAAGCGTTGCCCCGCAAACCAGACATTCACGGGGCAACAGTAAATCTATAAGTTCCCGTATCATGGCTCAAATATACAAACACCACAAAACGCCAGTGGAGCATAACTCTCTAATAATCAGCAACTTGTAAAATGTTTTCCCATTAAACCAGCAGGGAAAACATTCCATAAAACGCTAAGAGTCAGACAGTTACGCTCCACTAAAAAATGCGCACTTGCAAAGCCGCCAAAAAATAGGTATTTTTGTAAGTTAAAGGATAGAATTATGGCCAGTTTGTTCAATTTCGGCTTTTTCGGGAATCAGCCGCACAGGGTGTTCAACTACAAACCGCGGTATTATGATCCGGAAGAGGAAAAGCGCAAGGCAATGTTTGGAGACGTGGACGGCAGCAATGAGAAGGCCCGTGAGGACGGCTCCTATGTCCCGGGCAGCAGCCTCAGGGGCGCATTCCGGAACGGAAACTACATGAAGACCCGCTCTGAGATGGGTGTAGTCCACACTATCATCACCATAGTGACTCTCATCCTCATAGTGGCAGTCCTCATTTTCATGGCCAAATTCTTTGAATTGCTGTAAAGTGTGTAAGGTCCTATACCCTCTAAAACCTATGGCCACCCTCGGCCGTATTAGAGGGAGGGGCCCGCGGCGCTAGCCGTGGGAAGGACGGAGGGGCAAAGCCCCGCAGGGTTTTAGAGGGTATAGGACCTGAAACAGAAATACGTATGGAATTAAAAATTCTGCCAAAAAATATTGCCGACATGATTGCTGCCGGGGAAGTGGTCCAAAGACCCGCCTCGGTGGTTAAGGAGCTTATGGAGAATGCCGTAGATGCCGGAGCAACTGATATAAAAGTAATTATCACGGACGCCGGCCGCACTCTCATCCAGGTTATAGACAACGGCACCGGCATGACTCCGGACGACGCCCTTCTGTGCTTTGAGCGTCACGCCACTTCCAAACTTGCCGTCCCGGAAGATTTGCATCACATTCTTACCTTCGGCTTCAGGGGAGAGGCCCTGGCCTCTATCGCTGCGGTGGCGGAGGTTGCGCTACGGACCAGGACAGCGGAGCAGGAATCCGGCGTAGAGGTACTCATGGCCGCATCTGAAAACAAAGGGACAAGGGAGGTAAACTGCCCGGTAGGAACAAACATCGCGGTCCGCAACATATTTTACAACATTCCCGCCCGCCGCAAGTTCCTCAAAAGCGACAACGTGGAGCTCAGGCACATAGTAGAGGAGTTCCAAAGGGTGGCTCTCACTCGCCCGGACATCGGCTTTACCCTCAGTCACAACGGCAGGGACATACACGTGGTAAAGCCTGCCAAGAGCTTCAAATTCCGCATTCAGGACCTTCTTGGCACTGCCATCGTGGGTGACGTGATGGACGTTCAGGCCGATACTTCAATCCTTTCCCTCCGCGGATATGTCGGCCGTCCGGAAAGCGCCCGCAAAACTCTTGGCAACCAGTTTTTCTTTGTGAACGGAAGGTATTTCCGCAGCCCTTACCTTCACAAGGCGGTTATGAAGGCCTATGAGAACCTTATCCCGGAAGGCACAACGCCCTCTTATTTCCTGTATCTGGACGTAGATCCCGGCACCGTTGACGTAAACATCCACCCTACAAAGGCGGAAATAAAGTTTGAGGATGAGCAGCTTGTCTTCCAGGCCGTGTTTGCTTCAGTTAAAGAGGCTATGGGCAGAAGCAGCATATCCGGTGCAATTGACTTTGACAATCCGGAGGCCGTGGAGATGCCCGTAATCGGCACTCGGTTCCAGGAATATACTCCATCCAGCATACCATCGGCCGGGGTGGACCCGGATTACAATCCCTTTGGAGACACTCCCGTCCGGGAAAATCCGGCACCGGGGACATATTCAAGGCATATTGACAAATCCCCCAACTATGGCGCCCTGTTTGAGGAGCGCACCCTTCCCACAGCGCAAATTCTTGTGGTTCAGGGGAAATACATCCTCATGCAAAGCGCCTCCGGCCTCATGATAGTAAGCATAAAAAGGGCAAGGGAGCGCCTTTTGTACAACCGTTTCCTCAAGGCCCTTACGGCCCAGGCCCACGTTACCCAGAACGCACTTTTCCCCGTCACTGTCACAACCGGCCTGGAAGGCAGGCTCACAATAGACGCCCATCAGGAGCTTCTTCATAAGCTTGGCTTTGACATTGCCCCCTTCGGCCCGGACAGCGTTGTGGTGAACGGCGTTCCGGAGGGTTACAGCGCAGAACCCGGCAAGGCAGAAAGCATGGTTGGAGACATTCTCCTTATCCTGGCCGATGATTCCCAGTCCCTCCCCGGAGTCATGGAGCAGAAGATGGCCGCCAAGTTTGCCCTTCTGGGCGCATCGGCCGGGGACAGGATAAGCTCTCCGCTTGAAGCCCAGAGGCTTGTTGACGCCCTGCTCCAGAGCGAGAATCCGGAATACACCCCCTCCGGAAAGAAGATAATATCCATAGTAAGTGCAGAAGAACTGGAAAAAAGATTCCAATAGATGGCAAAATTCCTAGAAAACATACCGGACGTTACAAGAAATCTCCTGTATGTAAACCTGATAATGTTTGTTGCAACCCTCATCAACCCGGTGTTCATGAAGGACACCTTTGCCATGGCTTTCCCTCTGGCAAAGGATTTCCGCTGGTGGCAGCCCGTCACGCATATTTTCATGCACGACGGCTTCTTCCACATCTTCTTCAACATGTACACCCTGGTAATGTTTGGTATGGTGGTGGAAAGGGTGCTGGGAACCAAGAAGTTCATCATCCTTTATGCTATAACAGGCCTGGGGGCCGTGGCGCTCCATACGGGTGTGGAATTCATTCAGGTCCAGGCCCTTTTAAAGCAGTATCCCGGAACAAATCCGCAGTACATTTACAATAGCATTCCCCACGTTCTTGGTGCCTCAGGAGCCGTTTACGGCATACTTGTAGCCTTTGCAATGCTGTATCCGGAGGCCAGGATGACGCTGCTTTTCCCGCCGGTCACCCTTGACGCAAAGTGGATGGTGATTATTTTCATTGCCATAGAACTCTTTACAGGAATAAGCGGAACACAGATAGGCATAGCCCATTTTGCCCATCTTGGAGGAGCGCTGTTTGGCTGGCTTACAATACTATACTGGAAAAAACAGGGAAGGCTATACAACTGATGGCGGCAAAGAAAAAGCATAAGAACAAGAAGAACTGGCTTACCAGTCTTTCTTTTGGCAGCATCGCGTTGGTGCTGACGGTGCTTCTTGTGCTTTCGTATCTTTCCGTGGCCGTGCCTCCGGAGAAGGCGTGGTTCTTTACCCTTTTCGGCCTCCTGTATCCCGTGGTGCTTCCGGCAACGCTGGTGCTATTCATAATTGCCCTGGTGCGTCGTTCCAGAACCCGCCTGGTGCTTGCCGTAGCGCTTCTTCCGTCCCTTTTCATAGCCGGCCGATATATACAGCTGTCGGCACCTAAGGATGCCTCACAGCCTACTCTGAGCGTTGTATCATACAATGTTGGGCTGTTTGCGCATGGCCGGGAAGGCATCGGCCGCCTTGCTCTTGCAGACTCCGTTGCCCGTTATGTCAATGGCCTTGACGCAGACATAATCTGCTTTCAGGAATTCTACCTTCCGCCAGATGTATCCATAGACGCTTGGCTTGGCAGGCACTTCCCCGGATACAAGGCGGATTATTACATGCGTACAGAAAAGAACTGGCGTTCCGGCAATGTGATACTCACAAGAAACGGCGCATCGGCAAAAGGCAAGGTTGTCTTTGAAAAGTCCTCCAACATGGCGCTCTGGGCCGATGTCCAGCTGGACGCCGCCACCAAGCTTCGCATTTACAACTGCCATTTTGAGAGCTACAATATATCCCTGCCGGCCCTTGTACAGCGCAAAAGCGCAGTTGAAGAAACTGAGAGGAAACTCCGTCATTCCATCACGGAGCGTCCCCGCCAGGTGGCAAAGGTTATGGCAGGAATTGACCAGGCGCCGGTGCATTCAATAGTTGTTGGAGATTTTAACGACACTCCGCTCTCTTACACCTACTTCCGCCTTCTCAGGGGCAGAAAGGACAGTTTCATGAGGGCAGGAAAGGGCTTCGGGGCTACATACAGTGCCCTGTGGCCGCTCCTCAGGCTTGATTACATCCTATATCCGGGAGAACTCCGGGCCACAAGCCACCGTATAGAAAAAGTAAAATTCTCAGACCATTATCCAGTAATAGCACAGTTCTATGAAAGCGGAAGAGATTCTAAGTGAAGCCCTGCGCGTCCTGCGTGATGGCGGTACCATTCTTTACCCCACGGACACCGTGTGGGGCCTTGGCTGCGACGCTACAAACCCGGAAGCGGTTGCCAAAATCTTTGAAATCAAGCGCCGTCCGGAGGCTAAGTCCCTTGTCCTGTTGGCCAGTGACCTTGACATGGTGGCAAAGTACGTAAAGGAGGTCCCGTCAATTGCCGTAGACCTGGTGGAGGTGAATGACGCCCCCATGACCATAATTTATCCCGGCGCAATTTCCGGGCAGAAGGACGCCCCGGGAGACCGCTGGCACCTTGCTTACAACGCTGTGGCAGAGGACGGAAGCGTTGGAATCCGCATCCCCCTGGCCGATTGGTGCAAGAATGTGGCCTTCAAGCTTGGCCGCCCGCTTGTGAGTACCTCGGCCAATATTTCCGGAGAACCCACGCCCCAGCGCTTTTCAGAGATACCCCAGGAAATCAAGGACGCCGTAGACTTTGTGGTGCCCCCTTCCGTTGACACCCAGAGCAGCGGCCGCGCATCCCAGATAATAAAGCTGGGACTTAGAGGAGAGGTTGAAATTATTAGAAAATAGCCTATGAGCCAGATGCTTACCTACCCCGGATTCTCGGTGGTTTTCATCCAGACTTTCTCTGTTCACCACACCAAGGAGTTCATCCTTCCGGAGGAATCCATAAGGCAGATGAATGCCTCATTTGAGGAATATGACGCTGACCGTGAGGTATTTGTAGAAAAGGCCGATGCCCTTAAAACCCCTATCGCATGGGTGGAGAGGGATATTGAGAACCAGATCTTTGTCCTGCCGGCCGGGAGCCCTATGGAGGCGTCGGCCCTTATCAAAAAGCGCCTGTTCCGTAAGCCCCGCCGCGTCCCCATGAAGGGCAACGTGCGCAGATACAGCCTCCGTGGCTTTGATTTCCACATGCCCATAATCCCGGCCGAGGACGAGGCTATTTACCCTGTAGACCTCAAGGGACACTGCAACGTGGAGATGAACCTTTTCTTCGGCCACACAGTGTCAATTACCTACAGGTTCCTCTTTGACAATCATTCCTGCTTCCTTTCAAGGCCCGTATCCACGGATCACCTTATAGCATTCCTTTCCAACTGGCTCAGTGCGGAGTTCTGGTCCAAGGAAGAGGGCTCTGACAAGACGGGCATTGATTATGAGACTCATTTTGCGGTGGATGCAATCTGGCTGTCGGAGGACGGAGACCCTCTTCAGGAGCCTGAGGCTATCCCCAACCTTGGCACAGGCAGAAGTTTTGACGCCGTGGCCCTCAGGTACAAGAACTTCATTTACAGACACTGCTCCCAGTTCAAGGAGGACATTTCCCTGGCAGAGCAGAAAGCACTTAAACGCCGCTGGGGCAAGACTCCTTTCTCAGTTGACAATGACCTCCACTATGCCATGGTGGATATCTGGGAAAACCTTCAGCACCTGATGCCGGACGGGTCAGACCTGTTTGAGAACGACAAGTCAAAGCCCGGGTACCTTAAGGAGGCGGAGATTGTGGACCATATTCGGGAGGAGCATAAGGGAGAGCTTATCGGCCTTTTGTCACTATATCCTGAGGAATGGCCCTACCGTGACCCTGAGGCCTATGATGAGGTATGCGGAGAGAATATTGCCATTGATACAGATGACCTTGTCCTTGCCGGAAGCAGCCTCTGCATGGTCCTTGGCACCTACGGCCGTCGCGGCTCCGGAGAGGAAGGCGTGAACTGGGTGGAGCACCTCAAGGAACGCGCACGCTACCACGTCTCCTGGCCGGAGTACCTTCTCATCCTGCAGATGGTGCTTGCCAAGAAGTACGTGATAGGATTAGCCAAGGATACCGTGGTACTCTCTACTCTGGATGCAGAGAAGAAGTCTTCACAGGACCTGATTGGCGCAAACGCTTCACTGTCAATGCGCCTTACCCGTATGGTCACCCAGCTGGACGTGGTCAAATACTCCAAGTTCCCTTCTCATAAGGTAATGTTTGACCGCACCACGCGGCGCCTGGGTCTGGAGGAGGATTACTCCCGCCTTACGGAGATGATGGACAGTGTGGACAGCTCTCTGCACAACTTGTCTGACTACAAGTCCATGAAGAGCGAATTCTTCCTCAATATCATCCTTGCCCTCATATCCGTGGCGTCCACCTTTGAGCTGTTCTTCCAGACCGACGAGATGCCGTTCCTGACTCACTTCGGCATAGAAAACAGCGGCCTTGCGGCAGTTGTGGTGGCCTGCGTGGCGGCAGTGACAATCTTTGCTCTCCTGCTTGTTTTAAGCAACTCTCTCAAGAGTATCTGGGAACGTATAAAAAACTTTGCAAATGAAAATTGAGACAGCAGTCCTGGCCGATGCCCCCTCACTGGCCGACATCTTCCTGGGGCATATTTCAGCTCACACTGAGTACATTTCCCACGGTGAAATCCAGATGGGCGTAGGTGAAGGTGCCGTCCGTGACGGAGTCCTTGTGGCCCGTCCCGCACCTGATGCCCGCGCCAAGTGGATGAAGTACATCCATGAGCACCTTACAGACTCCTCCTTTGCCGGGGTTTGGAAGGCTGTGGACGATTCAGGCGCCATTGTCGGCTTCTGCGTTGCGGACATTGAAGATGACGGCGACGCTCCCTTCGGCATGGTGTGCGACGTCCTTGTAAAGGAGTCTGCCCGTGGCTGCGGAGCAGGGGAGGCGCTATTGAAAACCGCCATCGCCTGGCTACGCTCTCGCGGGGTCAAGGACATTTACCTTGAGTCCGGCAAGAACAACCACGCCGCCCACCGCTTCTTTGAAAAGCGCGGCTTTGTACACGTCTCGGAGATCTATAAGCTGGCGTGAGTTAGACTAGCATCTTTGCCGCGAATCCATCCACAAGGCTTGTAGGGCACATTTTATGGATTGGCGGCACGGGAATCGGCCAAAAGTGCCAAAATCATTGCCGCGAATCCACTCAGAAGCCGTGTATTGCGCTTTTTTTGGATTGGCGGCTGCAAGTGTTGGGATGAGGGTACAGGGACGACGTTCGGCCGGGGGCTCTCGACGGCGGGAGACCATATGTGAACCGGGCCTCCCACCTGTTCGCCTTTATCCCGGCGCTCTCTATTGTCCCTGCACCCTCACCCCAACCCTTGCACCCCCGCGCTCGAAATCAGGGTCAAAACGTGCACGGAGTTTTCATGTGTCCGCAATCTCACAAACCGCCGTGGGGCTAAATGATTGACTATCAGTTATATACGCAAAAGTGGATACCTCAAAATAGGCTCACCGGTAAATTTCCGTGTAAAAGTAAGTGTTGAAAAAGTCTTTTTGAGTGAGAAAGTTATAACTTTGCACTCATGAAAAAGACAGAGTCAGACCTTGGGAAATATGTATTTATGTCCAGC
>Ga0310786_10000391_pt1 | contig 70968 bp, 62 predicted proteins | sample AusTroGonzalo_MG_FD_203881 | JGI IMG/M metagenome (GOLD analysis project Ga0310786, IMG submission 203881) | Bovine rumen microbial communities from tropical cattle in Woodstock, Queensland, Australia - Gonzalo_03 (v2) (version 2) | ecosystem: Host-associated > Mammals > Digestive system >... | reverse complement strand
CCGGTGAGAACATTTTCATGCCGTATGTAAGATTCTCCGGGAAGTTCCGCTGGATGAACAGGCCATATACCCCATAGTTGTTCAGGCTGGAGTGGATGGGAGATACCTCATCATAGTGGATTACGCTCACCAGCGGATGCAGCACGGGTGCATTCACATAGCGGGCATAGACATTAGGGTCGGAGACGCGCAAAAGGCTCTTCATGACGAACGAAAGGGTAAGTAATCGTAGCAAATATAGCAATAATCTGCGATATTGGTAGATATTGGACAAAAATAGGTAAGAGAAAGTCCCTCGGAGTACCGACCTTTGCAACAGTAAATCACAGTGATATGACCATCAAGCAATTCATTACAGTTTCCGCCGCAGCCCTGCTGCTTTCCTGCAAATCAAACACGAACGAGAATATGAGTACCCTGAATCTTACCCAGCACTGGGACAAGACCTTCCCGAAATCCGAACTGGTGAACCACAGCAAGGTCACTTTCCACAATCGCTATGGTATCGAACTGGCGGCCGATATGTATGTGCCCAAGGATGCGAAAGGCAAACTCCCCGCCATTGCTGTCTCCGGTCCCTTTGGCGCCGTGAAGGAGCAGTCCAGCGGCCTGTACGCCCAGCACATGGCTGAGCGGGGTTTCCTGACCATCGCCTTCGATCCTTCCTACACCGGCGAATCCGGCGGTGAGCCCCGAAGAATGGCCTCCCCGGACATCAATACGGAGGATTTCCTGGCAGCAGTGGATTTCCTCTCAACCTGCGAGTCGGTCGATCCCGAACGCATCGGCATCATCGGCATCTGCGGTTTCGGTGGAATGGCCATCAATGCGGCGGCGCTTGATCCGCGCATCAAAGCAACTGTGGCCAGCACGATGTACGACATGAGCAAGGTGAATGTGGAAGGCTATTTCGCCAGCGAGGATACGCCTGCCCAGCGGATGGAGAAACGCCGCGCAATTGCCGCTCAGCGCACGAAGGACTATGCTTCTGGCACCTATGAGCGCGCCGGCGGTGTCATCGACCCGCTTCCGGAGGATGCCCCCTGGTTCGTAAAGGACTACCACGCCTATTACAAGACACCTCGCGGGTATCACGAGCGCAGTGGCAACTCCAACGACGGCTGGAACGTCATCGGCTGCCAGAGTTTCCTGAATCAGCCCCTGCTCGCCTGGGCGGGCGAGATTGAGACGCCCGTGCTCCTTATTCACGGCGAAAAGGCCCACAGCCGTTATTTCAGCGAATATGCTTATGGCCTGATGACCGGCAGGAACAAGGAACTCCTCATCATCCCCGGAGCCTCGCACGTGGACCTTTATGACGATCAGGCCGGTGTGATTCCCTACGACAAGATTGAGTCCTTCTTCAAAGATAACCTGAAGTAAAACTCATGAAGAAGGCACTGTCCATATTTCTGGCCCTGTCCACCCTCCTCTCCGCTTTTAGCTGCGAGAAGATTCCGGCAACGGTAGACCTGCAGGAGGAGCCGAAGGAGAACACGGGTGATCAAGGTGACAATCAAGGCAACGGAGACGAAACGCCCGAGTACAAGGATGCTACCTGCAAGACGCTCATTGTCTACTACAGCTACACCGGCAATTGCAGGGATATCGTCTCTACTGTTACGGGACTCCTCAAGGCCGATGTGATGGAAATCAAGCCTGCCGTCGATGGTCAGGATTTTGCGGCAAATAACTACAAGTTGGGCGCAGACCTTATAAACGCCATCAATGCAAAGCCCGGCGAGACAACCAGTTCTCCCGGCATCAAAGCCATCGACCGCAATGCCGCCGACTACGAGACCATCATCCTTGTGACACCGCTCTGGCACAGCCATATGGCCGCTTTCATGCAAACCTACCTGTTCAAGTACGGAGCCCAAATGGCCGGAAAAAACGTGGGGCTCATCGTCTCCAGCCATTCCAGCGGCATTTCCTCTGTGGTCGCCGATGCCAATCGGCTCCTGCCGAACGCTACATTCATGGGAGAAGCCCTTTGGATCAACCAGTCCAATCGCAGCAAGCAAGATGAATTAGTCAAAAACTGGCTCACCGAACTCAATTTGATTGATAATGCCATGCCCAATCAAATAAAAATAACCGTTTCCGGAAAGACGCTTCCCGTCAATATCGAAAGTAACGACGCCACCAAGGCCCTCGTGGCCGCCCTGCGAGAAGCATCCATCACCTATGAGGCCCACGACTATGGCGGCTTCGAGAAGGTGGGAGCGCTTGGTCGTTCACTGCCCACCAGCGACACACAGATTACCACCCAGGCAGGGGATGTGATTCTGTTCAGCGGCAACCAGATAGTACTCTTTTACGGAAGCAATACTTGGAGTTATACTCGCCTCGGCAAGATACAATACGATTCTTTAGATGAACTAAAGTCGTTCTTGAAGGCGGGGGAAGGAAATATTTCTGTAACTTTGTCATTATAGCGTATATCATCTATGAAAGTTTGGAAAATAGGTTTAATCTTGACAGTCGCTTTGGTCATGTCATGCAAGCAGAATTCAAGTGGTCCCATAACGATGAATCTTTATTATACCGGCGTGGACGGCAATGCCCGGAAGTTCGTGGAGGAGATGGAGAGCAGCGGGACGGCCGATGCCATCCGGGCCGAAGAGGATGTCCCGGCTTCAGACCAATCGTTTATTCGAAAGTAACGTGAATATGAAAAAGACTTGTTTATTGATGACAGGAGTGGCAACACTGATTCTTGCTGCTTGTGGAAATCCTGCTCAGAAGGTCTCTGATTCCGAGTTTGTCGATAGCGTGGCCAAGGCTCTCGCCAATGGCGGCCAGATCAATCAGGATCAGTTGCAGTGGACACGGGAGCCGGCTGCCTGTGAGATTAAGGACGGAGCCATTTCCATTACCACGGCCCCGCACACAGACCTTTGGCAGCGCACTTACTACCATTTCCGTAACGACAACGCCCCAGTTCTGCAGATGCAGACTAAGGAGAAGTTCTTTAGCTTCGTGGTGAAGACGGACTTCACCCAGAGCCACCAGCGCTTTGACCAGTGCGGCATTGTGATGTATCTGGACAGCGACAACTGGCTCAAGGGCTCCGTGGAGTTTGAGAACGAGGAGTTCCAGCACCTGGGCAGCGTGGCCACCAACAACGGTTATTCAGACTGGGCCACCACGGCCATATCGGCCGAAGTAAAAACCATGTGGTACCGCCTCTCCCGTCGGGAGGACGATTTCTGCATCGAGTGCTCCACCAATGGCGTAGATTTCAGCCAGATGCGTGTCTGCCACATGTACGCAGCCACGGACGCCATCAGTTTCGGCATCTATGCCTGTTCGCCGGAAGAGTCTTCCTTCACGGCCGTTTTTACAGATATGAAGATCACCGAGTGCGCTTGGAAAGCCCACGACGGACAGCAGCCTGACGAGGAATAGTTATAGTCTTCTGTAACGTTTGAGACTAAGGGTGTTGGCAATGAAAAGTGCGACCACCCATAAAAACAGTATGCATACCCAAAGAGGGTTGTTGCCAGTGAGACTGCCACTTTTCATGAGTTCTTCTAGGGGTAAAGCCGCATAATACATCGGCATAATGTAACACAGGTTTCCAAGATGATACGGGAAACGGTCCAGAGGAATAAGGCCCGTGAAAAAGATTTGCGGAACAATGAGGATGGGTATGAACTGAGCTACCTGGAACTCGCTGCCGGCGAAAATGGAAACCAGCGACCCCATTTCAACGGCAACAATGGCCAAAAGGAACATAATGCAGGCGCATAGGAATACACTTCCTTTCACTTGGATTCCAAATCCATAGACACACAGAAGGAGTAATAATGCCGTTTGAATGATGGCCACCAGGCCATAGGCGAGAATGTATCCGCCCGCAACCTGAAAACGGTGAACGGGAGTCATCAGCATCCTCTCCAGGGTACCGCTCATCCGCTCTCCCACAAAGGTCATCCCACTCACTATGAACGTGAACATAAACACCAGGGCTACAAGGAAGATGTAGGCAAAGCCCTCGAAATATGTAGGAAGCTGGACTCCGGGAGGAGCATCCGGAGTCATATCGAGCATCAGGTACAGGAGCGAGACAACAAACAGGGGTGCCAGCAGCATCAGGGCCAGGGTCCGGCGGTCGTTCCGGATCTGACAAAGAATCCTTATAAACAATGCTTTCATATCTTACTGCCTGGAATTATCAAAAAACAAATCTTCAATCTTGCCCGTAGGGGTGCGTGAAATAAGGGCCAATACGGTATCATCGGCAATGAAACGCCCTTCACTGAGGACGATGGCGCGATCACATTCAGTAACGTCGTCCATCACGTGAGTGCTTACAAGGAGGGTCTTGCCCTGGTCCCGCCACTGTTGGAACTGACGCCAGATACGGCGCCTCAGGACCGGGTCAATCCCCACGGTGGGCTCGTCCAGGATCAGTACGTCCGGGTGGCTCAGGACAGCAATGGCCAGCGACAAACGCTTTTTCATACCCCCGGAATACTTCTTTACCAGTTTGCCGCTTTCATTTTCAAGACCCACCAGCGAGAGGGATTCTTCTATCCGGGATGACAGTTCCTTTTTATCCAAACCATACAGTCGGCCGAAGAAGGCCAGGTTCTGAGCGCCAGTGAGGTTTTCGTAAAGGCAGTCTCCCTGGGGCATAAAGCCGATACGGCCCAGGAGCTTCCTGTCCGGCACCTCCGCGCCGTCAATCCGGATGCTGCCCTGGTCAGGCGATATCGCGCCCATAATGAGCCGGATAAGCGTTGTCTTTCCGCTTCCGGACGGGCCCAGCAGGCATGTTATGGTTTTCCCGGGGACACTGATGGACAAATCCTTCAAAACCGCCTGCTTTTCAAAGGATTTGCTTATGTGGTCAATTTGAATCATACTAAATCCAGCCGTTTAAGGATGATGGTTATGTTTTCCTGCTTAATTATTTCCAGCTCTTCTCTTTTCCAATTCGTTCCAGCGACCATTGATTCCAGGACAGGAGCCATAAGGAATGGGAAGATATTCTGCGACAGGATGTCAAGCAACAGTTGCGAAGCATCCATATTGATCTCTTTCTGAAGGTCACTCAGGGCTGGCAGCACCTTGGCGAGCACGCGCTCTTTCATCAAAGGAGCGACACGGGTCATCTCACCCATCAGAAAGCGGGGAAGCGAAGGATTGGCAACCAGAAGGTCGAAATGCGCGGAAATTACCCGTGTGAGCCGCTCTTTCAGTGGCAAGTCCGGAGCCGAAAACAGCGAGGTAATGATTTCCTCAATAAGGCCGATTTTCCCGTCCAGAATTTTGTCAAACAACTGCTCCTTAGTTCTGAAATAGTAATGGAGCATAGCGTGTGTCACTCCGGCACGCTGGGCGATGGAAACGGTCCTGGCCTGGTCAAATCCCTTTGCCAGAAATTCAGCTTCCGCCGCCTCGAGTATAATCTCTTCCGTGTTTTTGTTTTCTTTCATTCTTTATGTTAACAATCCTGTTCAACAATATTGTTAACACAAAGGTAATACAATTCTTTGTTATTACAAATAATTCCCATCTGCACGGAAGGCTGAATCGAAGGAATTTCGGAGGCCGAAGGCCGACAAGGGGGTGTTTGAGGGGGCGCAGCCCCTTCACCCTAGCACGCGAAAGCCCGGCCGTCAAAGGCCGGGCTAATCCGCGTGCGGGCAATGGGACAATTATCGAACCAATTTTGAGGATTTTAGAGTAGTGTATCTGTTTAGTTTACAGATAGATATTAGAACTCTTTGAGATATGACACCAATTGCTCTTTGAGTGGCTGAAGGTCTTTCCCAATAACGTTCCAGACTTCCTCGGGATCTACCTCATAATAGCCGTGAACCAGAAAATGACGCATGCCGATGATGACCTTCCAAGGAGTGGAGGGATGAGCGTCTCTGAATTCCGGAGTGAGCATATATGCCGCCTCGCCGATAATCTCGATGTTCTTCACAACAGCGTAGTACAAGATGCTGTCCTGTTTGATTTCATCCTGGGATTTGCCAGTGACAAAGCCATTGATACGGTCAATGGCTTCAATCATATGTTCCAGGCGTGCAGGATCTTTAACTGGCTCTCTCATAGACAAGGACTTTATCTTTATCGGCCGCTTCCGCAATACGGGGGAGAAGAGTTCCCTCCGTCACCAAATCTACTTCCATACCCAGAATCTCTTCCAAATCATAGGTCATACTAACGTGGTCAAAGAGACTGACTTTGGCTTCTGGATCAAACTTGACCAGAATATCTATATCACTATCCGGCCCGTTCTCTCCTCTGGCAAAAGAGCCAAACACGAACGCCCTCACGACGGGTTTCGTCGAGAAGTATTCGCAAATTTTGGCTGTAACGGACTGGTTCATACAATCTCTTTTCTGCAAATGTAATCAAAATAATTGGGAATGTGTATCGTTGATGTATTCCCAAGCTTCCAAGTTATCGGCTCTTAACTCATTTTTGCTTTGAGTCGCTGACGGGCTTTGGTGACGGATGCAGGTGAGATTCCCAACAGGATGGCCTGCTCGGATACGGAGAATTGCAGGTGTGAGAGAATGTAGGCTCGGATATCGCCCTTTGTCAGGTCTGGATGCTCCTGACGGAGAGATTCGGGCGTAAGATTGTATGAATTTCGGAGCGTCCGTTCCAATTCGGCCCACTCTTCATCCTGAATATAGCGGGGCTTTGCTCGGAGTTGCTGGAGCAGGTGATTCTGTCCGACGAGCGTGTGCATCAGCACATAGGAATCGACTTCGCCGCCAGGACCCTCGCCGGCGTTCGGTACAAATCTCTCCCTATCGTCGTTGCCGGCGCGGATGACCATCAGAAAGGCCCGGACATTCTTGCCGAGGATTTCGCTTACCTGCGGGATACTTAACTGACCTCTGCCGCTGGTGCAGGTCGAGGCAAGTCCCAATGCCACCAGAACAAGTTGATAATAAAGCGTTTCTGCATCCTTTTCCGGCAGGCCGAAGGTTTCTTCTATGGCCGACAGGCTCTCTGTCTTGAAGCCCACGTAGGAATCGATGTATTCCCTGTAGGAAGTAGGCTGGGCCTGCGATTCCATCACCATAGAGAACAGTTGCGGTTCGTCCATGGCAAACCAGATAAGGGCTATCCCAAAGCCTTTAAACGGGGGATTGAGCGAAAACCCGTCACCCACCCGTTTCCGGTACAGCTTCCGGGCTTCCTCCCGGACGGCGTCCCGGACTCCTTGAATGGATCCGAAGGAAGAGAAGATGGCGTTGGCACCGCAGCCGAGGCGGGCACAGAGATTCCGGGCCGTAAGGGCCGAGGGACCTCCGGAGCGCACCAAATCAAGGGAGGCAGAAAGGATTCTTTCTTTTGTGACAGTAACCGGTCTTGCCATAATCGATGTTCCGAAATAGTACGGTACAAAATTACGCAAAGGAGCGGGATTGTCCAATTAGTTTTCGGGAATTATACGTATTTGTCCACATATTTGTCCATATCGATTTTTATTTTGGAACGCAGGATACACTAACTTTGCAGTCGAAAAAATATGGACAAACAATGAAACGACTGATTACTTTATTTGTGTTTGCGGCCATGTCGCTTCCTTGCCTGGCAAAGGGCGATTGGAAGGGGAAAGTTGTGGATGAGAAAGGTGAGCCGGTTGCTTACGCCAACGTAGCTGTACTCTCCAAAGCCGACTCCACCGTAGTGTGCGGTGTAGTGACGCAGGAAGACGGCACTTTTAATATAATAACGAATGAGACGGACGGCATCATGATGGTGGCCATGCTGGGCTACAAGACGGTGTATCTCGCTCCCGTTGATGGTGCCGTGATTACCCTGACAGATGATACGCAGATGCTGGAAGGGGCCATAGCAAGTGCCATCATGCCCAAGACCAAACTCACGGGCGAAGGACTCCAGACCAACGTCAGGGGATCCGTCTTGGAGAATGCAGGCACGGCCAGGGACGTTCTCTCTAAAACACCTGGTCTCATTAAGGGACAAAACGGACTGGAGGTGATTGGCAAAGGATCGCCGATGGTGTATATCAACGGCCGCCGCGTAAGCGACGCTTCCGAGCTAGACCGCCTGCAAAGCAATGAGATCCAGAGCGTCGAGGTAATCACCAACCCCGGCGCCCAGTACGATGCTACGGTGAGGGCTGTAGTGCGCATCAAAACCATCCGACGCCAGGGCGACGGCTTCAGCTTCAGCCTGAACGCTTCCGACGAACAGTCCCTGTGCTGGGCCAAGGGCAATGACCCCTTCGGGGCCATCAATGTGAACTACCGCACCGGCGGTGTGGATATCTTCGCAGGGGTGAACTATGCCCGCAATACTTCCCGGCAGGAAAGTTACCTGGAGAAACAAACCTTCGGCATCACTGCCGCCGGGGATGACTGGCTCTTCGAGAACAAGGGAACGCTGCTGAACGAATACATCGGCAGCTCCCTCTATGGCAATGCCGGCGTGAACTGGCATATGGCCGACAATCACTTCCTTGGCGGCAAAGTGGAATGGGGACGGCACCTGACCTACAACGTGCATACAGAAGTGGATGACAACGTGTTTGAGAACGGTACGCTGGTGGACCGCCTCTCTACGGCCTCTGACGATATCATTGGGGAGCGGACACCGTACAACCTGGGCGCCAACCTCTATTACAACGGTCTCGTTGCGGGGAAACTGGGTATTGACGTGAACCTGGACTATTACGGCACGGACGACAGCACCAAGTCCGTATCCATGGAAACGAGCGATATGACGCACGATGCCGCCATCAAGAGCAGCAGTACAAATGTCGGGCGCATGTATGCCGCCAAAGCAGTCCTTTCCTATCCCGTCTGGAAAGGCCAGTTGCAAGCCGGAACGGAGGAGACTTTCTCCCGCCGGATAGACAATTATTCGGTGGACGGAATCGACATTCCGGCTTCGGAGGCTACGGTGAAGGAAGACAATATCGCCGGATTTGCCTCTTACGGCTGCTACTTGCCGAAGGTGGGACAGTTCAGCGCCGGCGTGCGCTACGAGTGGGTGCATTACGCATACGAGGATGCGGTGACGCCGGCAAACAACCTGTCGCGCGACTACGGAAACTGGTTCCCCAATGTGTCCTACGCCGGGGTCATCGGCGCTCAGTCGCAGAATCCGGTTCAGGTAATGCTGAATTACAGCACCAAAACCAGCAGACCTCATTATGGGAATCTGTCCAGTGCAATACGCTACAACAGCCGATATATCTGGCAGAGCGGCAATTCCCAGTTGCAGCCGGAGCTGTCCCATAATATCGGCCTTTCCGCCGTATGGAAGTTCCTCACGATAATGGTCAACTATTCCCGTACAGATAATGCCATCGTCACCTGGTCGGCTCCTTACGGTGCCGATGGCGTAGTGCTGGTGAAGCCCCGTAACATTGAAACGCCTTTCCGCATGATGGCGGCCTATGTGAACCTGACCCCTACCGTGGGTCCCTGGAATATGAATTATACATTGGGTATCCTTCCTCAGTGGTTCACGATAAATGCCCCGGATCCCCGTGAAGCATCCGGCATTCGCGTGACAACGTTCAACCATAAGCCCATCTTCTTTGCCCAGCTTTTCAATACCTTCACAGTGAAGGGAGGATGGCAGTTTGAACTGGGAGGCGTGCTTATGAGTCCCGGCTACTCCCGAAACCTTTATATGAGCAACTGGAACATTAATATCACGGCTGCCGTGCAGAAAACGCTGCTCCGTGACGGTTCGCTTGTCATTCGTCTGGAAGGAGAAGATTTAACGCACACAGCAAGTTTCAATACTGCTTCCGACTTCGGAAGCCACACCATCAGGCAGACCAACCTGATGGACACGCAGAGGGTGAAACTCTCCGTGCGCTATAACTTCAACGCCGCCCAGAGCAAGTACCGCGGCACCGGCGCCGGCACCGACAGTAAGGCCAGAATGTAGAAAAATCAGTACTTTTGTAAAAAATGATAGCCAAAGATATGGAACAGAAATTTTGCCAGAGCTGCGGAATGCCGCTTACTCAGGAAATCCTGGGAACCAATGCCGATGGGAGCAAGAATGAAGATTACTGCATGTACTGCTATAAAGATGGCAAGTTCCTGCAGGAGTGCACAATGGAGGAGATGATTGAGCACTGCGCCCAGTTTGTGGACGAGGTGAACAAAGGCCTGCCACAGCCCCTCACGAAAGAGGAATACATCGGCCAGATGAAGATGTATTTCCCGCATCTTAAGCGTTGGCGAAAAGAATTGACGCTGGCGGACTCCATGCCGGAGAACCCTGCTTTGGCCGGGGTGAAGGAACTCATTGGCACCATGGCCGACAAACTGCCCATCGCTTACATCTCGTCAGTAGACCAAGAAGGTTTTCCTTGGACCAAGGCCATGCTGAAGCCTCGCAAATGCGAGGGTATCAAAACCTTCTACTTTACAACCAACACCTTCTCTATACGTGTGGCTCAATATAAAGCCAACCCCAAGGCCAGCATCTATTTCTGTGACGCTGAGGGCTTCAAGGGCATAATGCTGCGCGGTACGATGGAGGTGCTGACGGATGCCGCCTCGAAGGAGATGATCTGGCGCGACGGCGATGAGCAGTACTATCCCGGTGGTGTGACCGACCCGAACTACTGCGTCTTGAAGTTCACCGCCACCGACGGCCGTTTCTATAGTGATTTCTATCCACGTAGTTTTGTAATAGAATAATGAGCAACAAGCAATTATATGCGCTATAGAGAAGAAGCCATCGAATGTGTAAAAATCATGTTCTCCAGGTACATAAGCAAATATATGCCAAGTATAATGGGGATTTCGACAGAATCTACTCGGAAGGGTACAATAACAAGTCGTATCAGGGCCGGGTTATTGAGCCGGGGAAGGTTTATGAACTGAGTTATTTGGAATGTTCTTGCCCGAAGGTAAAATGTGGACTTAGGAGCAATCCGGAACAATGCGAGTGCTCCAGACAAAGCATTTTATATATTTTGTCGCAGCTTGAACCTGACAGCCAGTTCGATGTCCGGATTGAGAATACGATTCTCAGGGGAAGCGACCGCTGTACTTTCAGGATAACGAGGTGTGCCGGTCGGCCACTTGTCCAAAAGTAGGAATCATCTGGCAAAACAATCCTTTTTTCATTTTTCTCTTGACTCGTACCCTACGGCATGTATTATCTTTGCCGGCGAATAACAAAAGTGCACGAATTGTTATGGGTAAAAACAAGTTGAAAATCGGGGAGTTTTCCCGCCTGGGCAGAGTGACCGTGAGGGCTCTGAGGCATTACGAGGAGATTGACCTGCTTACGCCGGAGATAGTGGACCGGGATACCGGGTATCGTTATTATTCCGTAGGTCAGCTGCAGAAAGTCTTCAGCATCACCAAGCTCAAAAGCATGGGTTATTCGCTGGAAGAAATCCGGGACCTGTGGGACGATGACCAGCATTTCCCTACGGTGGAATCTCTGGAGGAAAAGATCCGCAAGTGTGAGGATGAGTTGGCGGTGCTCAAGGAGCGGAAACGGATGCTCAAAGCGGTGGTGGCTTCCCAAAAGAAACTGCACAAAATGGAAAAAGTTTACTTTGAATCGCTTCCGGCCATTACCGTTGCCAGCCATCGTACCGTCATCCCATCCTTCGAAGACCTTGGCCGCCTTTGCTACGAGGTAATCGGCCCTGAGATGGCCCGTCTGGGCTGCGAATGCCCGGAACCGGGCTATTGCTACACCGTTGAGCACGGCGGGTACAAGCCGCAGGACATCGACATCGAGTACTGCGAGAAGGTGACGAAGAAAGGCACGGACTCCGCAGTCATCAAGTTCAAGGACATCCCGGCTGTGCCGCAGGCTGCCTGTCTGAAGGTCTTCGGCCCGTATGATAAACTGTACGACAACTACGTTGAACTCTTCGCCTACTTGGAGAAAGAGGGCTACAAGATTACCGATGCTCCCAGAGCCGTTTACGTCGACGGCATCTGGAACCAGGAGGACCCCGCCAAATGGCTCACTATCATCCAGGTGCCGGTAGAGAAGGCGTAAGTCCCTTCACCCTAGCACGCGAAAGCCCGGCCGTCAATGGCCGGGCGAAATCGCGTGCGGGGTCGTTAACAAATTTCTAACCAATTTTGATGATTTAAGGGCTGTGTATTTGTTTGGTATTCAGGTAGATATAGAATAGCGTCTGCATGAAGAAATGCCCGATTGTCGGAATAACAAATCAAAGTCAAGTCGATAAGCGGATCTACCGCTTCCGGCTCCTTATCCTTTTTACACGAAAGAGTCAGCACCATCATGGCTGCCATCACCCCAAAGAAAATTTTTTTCATGCGCTTGATATTTGATAGAATTCTTTTTATATTTTTGCAATGGGATGAGAGCCGTATCGCGCAAGTACAAGGAAAGCGTGGTCCCCTTGCTTGGTGCCAGAACAATCGTCGAAAAACAGTAACATCTTAATATGGAAGAACTCAAACAAAGGATACTCCAGGACGGCCGCGCAAAGGCGGAAGGCGGCGTGGTAATGGTGGGCAGTTTCCTTAACCACCAGCTTGACCCCCAGCTCATGATGCACTGCGCGCAGGAATTTGCCCGCCTGTTCAAGGACAAGGGAATAAACAAGATTGTCACCATCGAGGCATCAGGTATTGCCCCGGCAATCCTCACGGGATATCTGATGAACCTGCCGGTAGTGTTTATCAAGAAAAAGATACCCAGCAACGTCGGCGAGACATGGCAGTCGTGGGTATGGTCTTTCACGCGGAGCGACAACACCACCGTGTGCATCGACCGCCGTTTCCTAACTGCCGACGACCGTATCCTGTTTATAGACGATTTTCTTGCCGACGGTCACGCCTCCGGCAGCGTAATACACCTGTGCCGCCTCTCCGGCGCCAAGATTGTGGGCATGGGCTTTCTTGTGGAAAAAGGTTTTGCCGGCGGCGGCCAGTTCCTCCGGGACCATAACATCCCTTATCACGCCCTCGCAACCGTCAAACGAATCCGGGAAGACAATACCCTGGAGTTGGAGTAAAATATTTCTTGTGCGGGTGAAGGGACTCGAACCCATACGCCTTTAGGGCACCAGATCCTAAGTCTGGGTTGTCTACCAATTCCAACACACCCGCAAAAGTGAGTGCAAAGGTACTAAATTTTTGCGAATTCCAAACAAGCCCAACCTTCGCGAAGAGAAATGCCCTGCTCCGGGCCGATTTCTTTTCCGGCCGGCGTGAGCTCCAGGGTGCGGGCGGCTTCGGCGATGAGAGGAATATCGGCCTCATAGAAACCACTTAGCAAGAGGTGACCGCCACGTTTTAACGAGCGCGCGTACGTGGGTAAGTCCTCCAGGATGATGTTGCGGTGAATATTGGCCAGCAGCACGTTGTATGTGCTCATTTGAAGCAGGGAGGCGTCGCCGCAGGCGGTTTCTACCCGGGTGCCCACACGGTTCCATCGGCAGTTGCCCCAGGCGCTGCGGGCTGCTACAGCGTCTATGTCCACGGCAAAAACTTTGCGAGCCCCCATTTTGGCCGCCAGAATGGCCAGAACGGCGGTTCCGCAGCCCATATCGGCCACGGAAAGTCCTTTCATGCTCAATCCCAGCATGCGCTGCATCATCATGTAGGTGGTATGGTGATACCCCGTGCCGAAAGCCATTTGGGGATCTATCCATATATTATACCTGGTTCTGGGAACGTCCTTATTGAAAGGGGCTTTGATTGTTACGACGCCATCCACAACGATGGGCTCAAACGTCTCTTCCCATGCCTTGTTCCAGTTTTGCCCCTGCACAAGTTCGGCCGTGAACCTGGCCGATGGAAACCCGCTTAACACCGCCTTCACGTCCGATGCGCGGTACAGGTCTTTCTGGATATAGCATTTTAGGCAAGGCTCTTCCACCACAAAGGAATCGAACGGCAATTCTGAGAGCTCGGCCATGATAATCTCTGACTGCTCCTCCGAGAACGGCTGCACCTGCACCCGCACTTCTATGTACTCTTCGCTGTTCATACTGGCACAAAGATAATCTTTTCGCCGTCCAAAGCCAAATTTTGCTGGTCTCCCATTATGCCTGTTTATCATAAGTAGCTCATTATTAGCAGACTACACAAATTTGGTCAGCGTTGCTGGCCGATCAATTTTGGGTAACCAATTGACCGCCAGCCACTTGCAGAAAACGGCAAATGAGAGACACGCGCGGCGGGGAGAGGGATGTGCCGGAGCGGTGGAAGTGCGTGGGCTGGTGGAGCGAGCGGCGCCATTTGATCGAGGGCGCGCCCTCTTCCCGCCGCCCCATCGGTGGTACTTCGCACTTTGCATTTTGGCCCTTTTTTGTCAAGTGCCGAGTCCCTGAGGTACCGTTTGGCGAGCAAAATGATGCCATTTTGTGCAGTGAGCGGGACTTGGCGATAGCCCCCTATGGCAAGGATGGGGGATTAGAGGCACTGCCTCTTTACGGCCGGCGCACTGCTAACGGGCAGCGACGCGTTGGAGTTGCAGGATTTCGGCCTTGAGGGCTTCCCGGCGCGATTGCGCACGTGAGGACACTTCCTCCAGCGTATCACTCATGCGGCTCATGGCAGCAAGAACCTCCTCGTTGCTCTCACTGGCTTCGGCAGTGTTAACGCCGATGTCACCGCCGCCGGAAACAGCCACGCCGCTGCCCTCGGCTACGTCACCGACGCCACCCCTGCCTGCGGCCAGCGCGCCGCTGCGGTTCTCCTGCAGGGCTTTTTCTACGCCCAGGTCAAACACATTGTGGATGGCGGCCACCATGTTGTACTGCGCCATGTCCAGCGGTTTGGTGAACACAGGAATGTTGGGACTCTTGTACTTGGCTTTTCCCAGACCGTAATGAATGTGGTCGAAGTCCGGGCCCCAAGCGTTGAGCCCGAATTTTACCAGCAGGGGAGAGCGAATGACAGAGATGTGGTAGTTGAAGTCCTGGCTTAGGTGCTGAGTGCCGCTGGCGGCGAGCATGTAGCGGTCTACATCCAGCAGGAAGGGGAAGACCGTAAGCGTATTGTTGGCTACCAGCCCCGATACCATCATGTTGTCTACCACCGCCTTTTTCTTGTCCTTGAACATGAGCAGCCTGGCCAGTTTGGTGAACTCCTCGCTTTCCTTGAGCATGAGGTTTTTCCCGGAAATCTTAAGGATACCGTTCACCGTGGGCAGTTTGAGGTTCATGCAGGTATCTATATCGGAGGTAGCCGTGAGCTCGCAGTCCAGGTCTCCGGCAAAGGAGGTGAGCAGGGGCATGATGGTGTCCATGGCCGGGAACAGGGTAATCACTTTCTCGGCCGTGATATCTACCAGATTGAGGTCGAATCCGGCTTTGATATCATCCTTGGCCCGTGTGGCATAGAAGCCCTCGAAGTAGATATCGCCCATGTTGGAAGCGGCCAGGGCATTGGTTACCTGAACGGTGCGATCCCGCATGGAGACATCGGCGGCCGCCCAGTTGATGAGCAGGCTGTCGTAGCGTATGCCGCTGGCTTCCAGCGAGAAATCTATCTCCAGATTGGAAGGGATGACCACAAGTTTGTTTCCGCTCTCAGGAGGCAACTCTACATTTGTGGCGGCTTCCTCTACAGCATCGTCCGATGCCGATGAAAGGGAGGAGGGCGCCTCATACACAGAATAATAGGCATAGGCCTGCATGAGCTGGTTGGCATCCAGGAATTGGCTGCGGACGTCGGCTTTTAGCTTGAGTTTACTATGCCTGCGCCCCAGCAGGGCCCGACGCAAGCCGCTTAGCGTGGCCTTGGCCGACACATCCGAGGCCCCCGAAGTGAGCGTGAGGCTCTTCAGCGCCAGGGTGTCGTTGTCGAAGGAGCCGGACACCTCTGTAAGAGCCGTCTTGAGCGGGAAGGATGGCATGAAAACGCGGGCGCGCTCCAGCGAGAGCGAACCCTGGTAATCCCAGTTCCGAACATACTCCCGCAGCGATTGCGACAGGCTAATCGAGATGTCCGAGGCCGAAAAGTCGTCTGGCTGCGTGTGCCTCATGTGGGCGTGGTGCAGCAGGGAGTCTCTGGGAACGCCTGGATAGACCCGTTGCAGAGAGTCAAGCACGCGTTTGAAACGGGCTTTCCCGCCCTTTCGGACTTGATGCCTGCTGGCCGAAATGTCAAACTTAAAGTCCCTGAGAGCGTAGAGGTTAGCGCCGCTGCGCGCAATGAGCCGGCCGCTTTCGGAGCTTAGCGTAAGGCGTGGATGAGCGCGCCCGGCCGTGGCGGGAGCGATGCGGAAGCGCTCTGTATTGTCCCGTAAGCCGATCCCCAGCCCGTCGTTATCCCGCAGGCGCAGGCTGCTCACCTTCAAAAGCCCCATGAACGGGGTAAGCTCCTTCCCGCCCTTTAAGATATCGGCCGAATTCTGCATGAGCAAGCGCAGCCCTGCGCCGCGCACAAACATGCCTCCGCGCTGCACATTCAGGGTGTCCACTTCGGCCTTGAGCGCCAGTACGCGGGCGCCCTGGCGAATATTGCGGTCTATTTTATTCCCTTTGGTGGCCAGGTTCATCCTTACGCTGGGAAGGCTTGCATGCAGGCTGTCGGCGGGCATATCCAGCAACAGGTCCTGTGCCGTGAGGTCGCAGTTGATGGAAGCGGCGCCAATGTGCACCATATCCAGCTGGGAAAGCCGTGCCGCCCCCTTGAGCCGGGCATCTATGCGTCCGGTGCCGTCTATTCCTTCGGTGAAAACCTGCGTTAGGGAATCGACGCGCGCCCGTATGCGGCCGTCCAGCTCGATGAGAGGGTCTTCGCCCAGGGCGTCCTGCACGCTGGCCGAAGCGTCTATGTGGGCCCCGGCAATATCGACCAGCACCCGGTGCAGCCGGGCATTGACCTCCTTTAAATCGTCGGTGTCAACGCTTGCGTCAAGTGCCAGGCGTCCGGCGCGGCCCAGACCTTCGTAGTCCAGCCTGGACATAGGAATGCGCACCCGGGCATTCACTGAGGGCGTGCGGCCATTGCCCCATTGGCCCTCCACAGAGGCTTCCAGGCTTAGGTGGGCGTCGGTGTCCAGTTTTTGGAAAGTGGGGAAGTTCTCCTGATACTCCTTTAAAAGCTGCCCCAAAGGGCAATCCTGAATGGCCGCTTTAACATTCAAATCCCAATAAAGAGGCTGCCTTACAAAACTTCCCTGACCCTCCAGCTGCAGGCTGGAAAGGGAGAGCAGCAGGCTGTGAAGGTCCACTTCCAAAGCTTTGTCGGCCCTTTCCGGGAATGAGGCGTCGGCCTGGATGCCGATGGGAACGCGCAGCCGGCCATAGCTTCCCGTGGCCAGCCGGGCCGCCGCCTGGGCGTCCAGCTTCATGTGACGGTCTTTGACGTCCATACGCAGCCGCTCCAGCGCCAGGGCCACGGTATCGGCGGGCAGCCTACCCGAAATCCACAATGAATCCAGGGATACAGCCGCCCGTGAACGGTCTGGGCGCTTACTGTCCAGCTTCCCGTCCAGCACCAGCCGCCGCATGGTGAACATGCCCAGCAAGGTGTCTTTGGGGTTGGTATAGACAATGAACGGTTTGTTGGTGAGCTTGATTTCACTGAGTGTGATGCGGGGGAGGCCGCCGGTTTCCCGCTCATTGCCCTCTTCGGGGGAGGCTTCTTCTGAGCCTCCGATGGGCAGGATGTCCCAGTTGGCGGCCGTAGAATCATAGTAGTGCGCAAAGATGCGCGGATGCTCCAGCTCCAGCCGGTGCACGTGGATGTCGCCGTGGCTTAGGAAGGCCATGTAATTGACCGCTACGCCCAGCCGGCCGAAGCTGGCCAGGGTGTCTACCTGCTCCAGGGTGCGGCCCTGCCCGGCCCTTAGGAGGCTGAAACGCCGGGTGGGCTCCTGGTAAATGCTGTCCCACTGGGCATAGCGCTGGTGCGGGTAGGTAATGGAAAAGTGCGTTGCCTCTATGTTAACGTAAGGGAAACTTCTAACGACATGGGCTTTTACCTCCTCAAAGCTAACGCTGCCTTCTACGTATTGGGCGGCCAGTTTGTTCACAATGCCGGTAAGCGTGCTGGGCCGTAGCAGGAATTGCACGGTGACCAGCAACACCAGCAGCAGGGCTGCTGCCCCCAGAAGAACGCCCCGTATGACCTTCCAGGCTTTCCTCATACATCCAGCGAGGCTATAGCGCCGGCTACTTCTTCCAGCAGCCATTTGGGCGTGGAGGTGGCGCCGCAAACCCCTACACTGTCACCGGGGCGGAACCAGGATGGATTGAGTTCCTGCGCACTTCCGGCCAGGTAGGTGCGCGCATTGACCTGCGCGCAAAGGTTCCGCAGCACTTTCCCGTTGGAGGAACTTTGCCCCGATACAAAGACAATGACGTCGTGGGAGGCGGCAAAAGCGGCCAGCTTTTCATGGCGAGATGCCACCTGGGCGCAAATGGTATTGTGCACGGTGAGCTGTGCTCCTCTCTCCTGCAGCATTTGGCATATTTCCTGGAATTCGGCCGGACTCTTGGTGGTTTGGGAGAAGATTTCCATGGGCTGGGAGAAGTCCAGACGGGGGAAGGCTTCCTCCAGCATGGCGGCATTTTCTACCACCAGAGCATCCCCGCCAACCTGGCCCAGCAGGCCCAGAACCTCGGCGTGGCCTACCCGGCCAAAGAGGATGATTTGGCCGTGGCGGCCATCCTTGTGCAGGCGGGCATAGGCCTCGCGGATGTGCTGCTGCAGGCGCAGTACCACGGGGCAGGTGCAGTCTATCACGGTAAGATGCCGCTCCCGGGCCGACGCATACGTGGCCGGCGGTTCCCCATGGGCGCGGATGAGGACGGTAGATCCCGCGGGTATGTCGGAGAGGTTGGCGGCGGGAATGAGTCCGCGGCGACTTAGCCGGCCCAGTTCGGCCTCGTTGTGCACAATGGCGCCCAGGGAATAGAGCTTGCCGTCCCGGTCCAGGATTTCTTCGGCCTGCGAGATGGCGCGAATCACGCCCCCGCAAAAGCCCGAACCCGGATCTATTTCTACTTTTAGCATGACAGGGAGGCTTCCAGCAGGCCAAATTTGCCTTGTAGCAGGCCCAGCATCCACACCAGTTCCTCGTGCAGGGTCATGTGGGTGTTGTCCAGCACAAATGCGTCCGGGGCCTGGCGCAGGGGAGAGGTTTCCCGGTGGGAATCAATATAGTCCCGCTCCCGAAGATTGGCGAGCACCTCCTCGAAGGTGGGTTGCTGGCCTTTGAGGAGCAGCTCTTCCTGGCGGCGCTTGGCGCGCACTTTTTCGTCGGCCGTTAAGAAAACCTTCACCTGGGCGTTGGGAAATACGGTGGTGCCAATGTCGCGGCCGTCCATGATGACCCGGCCGCCCTGCGAGAAGGCGTGGAGCCGATCGTCCACCCACTTGCGCACGAAAGGAATGGCGCTCACGGGACTCACATGGGCCGATACTTCCAGGGTGCGGATGGCGGCCTCTATGCAGCGATCCCCGCTATACAGGCTGGTGGCGCCGTCTTGCCGCTCAAAATGAAGGTCCAGCGTGCCCAGGACAACCTGCAGGCCCTGCTGCTCTATGCTGCCATCGGCCTTTACCAGGCCTTTTTCCATGGCGGCCAGCGTAACGCCCCGGTACATGGCGCCGCTGTCCAGGTAAAGGAGGCCGAACTCCTTGGCTACCAGTTTGGCGAAAGTGCTTTTGCCGGTAGAGGAGCATCCGTCTACGGCTATGATGATATTGGGAAGGTTCATAATACGTAGTCTTTTACGTCCTGTACGGTAACGGGCGATCCGCCCAGGATGAGCAGCCGCTCTACCACATTGCGAAGTTCGCGGATGTTGCCGGGCCAGGAGCGGTCCTTAAGCAGGTTAACGGCCTCTGGTTCGAACTCCCGTACGGGCTTGCCGTTTTCCCCGCAGATTTGCTGCGAGAAGTGGTTCACCAGGAGCGGAATGTCTTCTTTTCGCTCGTCCAGGGCCGGCACCTTGAGCACAATGACGCTTAGGCGGTGATAAAGGTCCTCGCGGAAGTTGCCTTTGGTAATCTCTTCCTGAAGGTTCTTGTTGGTGGCGGCAACCACGCGCACATCTACGGTAATTTCTTTGTCGCCGCCCACTGGGGTTAGTTTCTTCTCCTGCAGCACGCGCAGCACCTTGGCCTGGGCCGGGAGCGACATGTCTCCTATCTCGTCCAGAAAGATGGTGCCTCCGTCGGCCTGCTCAAATTTTCCCTTGTGGTCCTTGATGGCCGATGTGAATGAGCCTTTCTTATGGCCGAAGAGTTCGCTGTCGATGAGCTCTGACGGGATGGCGGCGCAGTTTACCTCCACGAACGGCATCATGGAGCGCTGCGAAAGCTGATAAATGCTTTGGGCCACCAGTTCCTTTCCCGAGCCGTTGGGACCAGTGATGAGCACGCTGGCCTGCGTGGGGGCCACTTTCTCTATCATTTCCTTGAGGTGGGCAATGCTCTCTGACTGGCCAATCATTTCCCGGCCGTAGATTTTCTTTTTAAGAATTTTGGTCTCTTTTACCAGGTTGGCTTTGTCGGTGGCGTTCTTTAAAGTAATGAGAATGCGGTTCAGGTCCAGGGGCTTTTCTATGAAGTCGAAGGCGCCTTTCTTGATGCATTCCACGGCCGTGGTAATGTCGGCGTGGCCAGAGACCATGATTACGGGCGACTCTATGCCGTCTTCAATGACCTTGGAGAGCATTTCCGTGCCGTCCATCACGGGCATTTTGATGTCGCAGAAGATGGCGTCGAATTTTTCCTTTTGGGCTTTCTGCAGCCCTTCCGCTCCGTTTTCGGCGGTCTCTACCTGGTACGATTCCATCTCCAGGATTTCCTTGAGGGAGTAGCGGATGGCGCGTTCGTCGTCTACTATAAGAACCTTCATTCCTTTTGTCTTGTTTATTCCTACAAATATCGCAAAAAATATCAAAAAGCGAAAGAGGCCTGCGCGGTAAAAAAAGTGCAAGGCCGGTAAAAACCAACCTTGCACTGGTAAATGTGATGGCTCAAATTATTTGACGCGCTGACCGTAGCTGCGATCCGTGGTGTTCACGGTAATGATTTCGCCGGTTTCGATGAACAGGGGAACCATAATCTTGGCGCCGGTTTCCAGGGTAACCTCCTTAAGGGCCGAAGTGGAAGCGGTATTGCCTTTTACGGCGGGCTCGCTGTAGGTAACCTCCAGGGTTACGTAGGTGGGAAGCTCGCAGGTGAGGCAGCGTTCTTCGGGCTCTGTCATGAACATCATTTCTACGTGCTGGCCTTCTTTCATGAGGTCGGCGTTTTCAATGACGTCGTGGGGAAGGGTAATTTGCTCGTAGGTTTCTTCATGCATGAAGTTGAAGGCCTCTCCGTCGTCGTACAGGAACTGATAGGGACGGCGCTCTACGCTGATGGTGTCCAGCTTCACGCCTGCGGTGAAGGTGTTCTCCAGGATGCGGCCGTTCTCCAGGTTGCGCAGTTTGGTTTTGACAAAGGCCGGGCCCTTGCCGGGTTTTACGTGCTGGAAGTACACTACGGCGCAGGGTTTGCCGTTGAACATAATGTACATTCCGTTCTTCAGATCAGCAGTTGTTGCCATAAAATTGGTATTTGGTTAATCGTTAATACTTTTAAGCCCACAAAATTAACGATTTGCCGCTTTTTCTGCAAATTTTTCTAATAGGCTGCAGCCTGGCGGGAAATGTTGAGCTGCTGGATTTTGTAGGGCTCCCCGCCCGAAGAGGTGGCGTAAATGGTAACCTGGAAGAGTTCCCCGCCGGCATTGAGCAGTCCTATGAGGTACTTCTTGTTGGCCTCCGAGGCCTTGTGCATTACCTGGAAAGAGCGGGGCGTATTGGCCGAAAAGAACTTGCTAAGGGTTTCCCGGGCCTGTTTCTTGGAGCAGTTGCGCGAAGAGGAGATGATGGTAACGTCCAGGTTGTCGGCGAACCAGCTGGACAGGGCGGCGGCGTCGCCGGCGGCAAGATATTTGGTGATGGAAGAGAAAACGGAGAATTCGTCCGGCGGGGGAGTGCGCAATACTTTGGTGGTATTGAGGTTTTGCGCAGATGCCAGCGCCGGGATGCAAAGCATCGCGGCCAGAACCAGCATGTGGAGGGTTTTTCTCATTCCGGGCGCTTTGCTTGCAAATTCCGCGCCGAATTGTTAATTTTGCGAGGTATGAATGTGACGCTCCTCACTGTCGGCAAAACCGACGTCAAATGGGTAAAGGAGGGCCTGGATGTGTATGCGTCCCGGCTTGCCCATTATGTGCCTTTTACCGTGACGGAAATCCCGGAACTAAAAAAGGCGGGAGCCCTCTCACAGGCACAAATCAAGGAAAAGGAAGGAGAACTTATCCTAAAACTGCTGGGCCCCTCCGACACCCTGGTATTGCTGGACGAACATGGCCGTGAATTCCGCTCGTTGGAGTTTGCTACTTTTCTGGAAAAGCAGCTTTCATCGGGGGCCAAAAACCTGGTATTTGTGGTTGGCGGCGCCTATGGTTTCTCCAGCGCCGTCTATGCCAGGGCCCAGGGACAAATTTCCCTTTCCAAAATGACTTTTTCCCATCAAATGGTGCGGGCCATCTTTGCCGAGCAGCTTTATAGGGCTTTTACCATTCTAAAGGGCGAACCCTACCATCATGAATAGGAAACGGCGGCTCATACGGGACTGGGTAGCCGGCGTCATGCTGGGCGTGTCGGCCATTCTGTTTGCCGTTTCGCTCTCGCGCGTGACGGTGCGCACCAGCCTGGGATCGGCCGCCGAAGAAATGGGTAAGCGTGTAGAGGAGCGGCTGGGCATCCTGGATGGCTATGTGAACGAGGCCCTGCACGCAAACCTGCAGGAGTGGATGGACCTGGAAAGCCTTCCCTCAGACATGGTGGTGTACCGCTACGTGGAAGACACCCTGCAAAGCTGGGCGCACCAGTTTCCCATCCGCAGCGACGATATCCGACCCCGCACCCTGGTGCAGCGGCTGGGCGACACCCGCAGTACGCTTAGCTCGCCTTTGGCCGATGTGGGAGAGCAGCTTTCCTTCATGAATCTGGGCCCCAAGTGGTATCTGGTAAAGGCCGTGCAGGGCGACGGATGCAAAGTAATTGCCGGCCTGGAAGTGGTGAACGAACTGCAGGCCGGGTCTTTGAACGGCATCAACGCGCATTTCAAGACGGCCGACCGTTATACCGTGCGTCCACTGTCCACCAGTGTGGGCGTGCCGGTAACCGTGTGCGGTGAGGCGCTTTTCAAACTCACCGACGAAAAACTCTCTACGCCTTCCAGGCAGTACTCCGGGCTGCTTTGGGTGGCTATCGTGCTGCTCTCTACGGCGCTGCTGCTGCTTCTGTCGCTGCACCCCACGCTACCCTGGCTGTCGGCCGTCATTCTCATCCAGGGCGGGCTCCTAAGCTGGCTCTATTATTATGGGCGCAACCTGGACCAGGTAACCCAGCTTTTCTCTCCGCTGCTGTACGCCGACGGCTCATTCTTCTACTCGCTGGGCGTGGTGGTGATCGTGAACCTGGCCATCGACTTTCTGGTCCTGGACCTTTACCTGGTGCGCTGGACGCTTCTTAAGGCACTTCGGCGCAGCGGGGCTGCATGGCTTCAGTGGACGCTGGCCGTGCTGGTGGGGCTCATGATTGTGGCCATTTCGGCCTTTATCCATCTTTCTTTCAAGAGCATTCTGGTCAATTCCAGCATTTGCCTGGAACTGTATAAAGTGACGCTGCTCACGCCCTATACTGCGGTGGTGTATGGCAGTTTCCTGGCGCTGACCCTGTCGCTGCCCATGCTGCTTCAAATGCTTTCGCCACTGCTTCGGTCGCGGCTGGGCATCCGCTACGACGTTTATTCGCGCACCGGGCGCCTGGTTTTTTCGGCGGCGGTGGGTCTGTACTTTGTGGTAGCATCGGCCACGCTGGGCTTCTGGAAAGAGCAGCGTCGCGTAGATGTATGGGCCAATCGGCTGGCCATGGACCGCGACATTGCCCTGGAAATCCAGCTGCGCAGCGTGGAGGTGTCCATTGCCTCGGATCCCATGATAGGCCCGCTGTCTTTTCTGGAGAGTGGCGCCGATATTATTCGCGGCCGCATTGTGAGCGCCTACATGGGCCGCATTTCACAGGACTATGACATTGATGTGGTGCTGGCCGGGGGCAATGTGGGCTCGCATCCGCTGTTCCTGGAACGCATCCGCGCAGGGGTTCGGCTGGGCGACAATTCCCATTTCTTTTACAGCGCACTGGGCAGCGGACGCACGTCTTATACGGGGCTGTTCTCCTACTATGTGCCCGAGTATGGCCCTACGTCGCTTTTGGTTACGGTAGAATCCAAGCACAACAGGGAAGACCGTGGGTACCTTAGTCTGCTGGGCATTTCCGAACCTGGCCGCGTGTCGCTGCCGCCCATCTATTCCTGGGCCAAGTACGTGAGCGGCCGTCTGGTGCAGTACAAGGGCGCCTACGCCTATCCCACCGTTTTCTCGGGCCGCCTCAAGGAACTGTGGGAGCAGCATCCCGGCCATCACGCCGACCTTGAAGGCTGGTGCCATTTTGTGCAGGAAGTGTCGGAGGGAGAAATTATTGTGATTTCCCGTCCCCGTACGGAAGCACTGTATTTTGGCGTGGAGTTTATCCTGCTGTTTATCCTTGCCTATTTCTTCCTCACGCTGCTGTGCTGGAGGCCCCGCGGGTCCGGTACCCGCAGGTATTACCAGACCCGTATAAGTCTGGTCATGTACATTTCGCTCATTCTCACGCTGGTGGCCATGTCGGTATTCAGTGTGTGGTTCGTTCAAAAGCGCAACAACGCCGACATGCAAAGCATCATGACCTCCCGTATCAACACCCTGCAATCCATGTTGCAGGAGCGTTTGCGGCAGGTGGCCGGGCCAGAGGAAATGGGGTCGGGGCCGGTGGTCCAGTCGGTAGAGGCTGTGGGTAACAATCTGCGCTGCGACATCACGCTCTTCGACATTTCTGGCCGGGTGCTCATGAGCACCACCCCGGAGGTGTACGACCGCATGATTCTTGGACATCGGCTCCACCACGACGCCTTCCGCGAGATCATTTATGGCTACAAACGCTTCTATATGCACCGCGAGCGGGTGGGACGTCGGCCTTTTTATGCCCTGTATGCTCCCGTGTTCAACAGCAGCGGCCGCATGATTGCCATCGTCTCCTCTCCTTTCACCGACCTTACGCACGATTTCGAGAGCGAAGCCATCCTGCACATCGCCACGGTGGTGGCCATTTTCCTGCTGCTGCTCATGATGGCCCGTTTCATTACGTTCGAGGTAGTGAGCCGTATGTTCCGGCCCATCACCGAGATGAGCCGGCGCATGAGGGTGCCCGACGTAGATCATCTGCAGCCGCTGGAGTATAACCAGGACGACGAATTAACGCCGCTGGTGCAGGCCTACAACCGCATGGTGCAGGACCTGGGAGAGAGTTCCCGCCGATTGGCGCAGGTAGAGCGCGACAAAGCCTGGACCGATATGGCCCGCCGCGTAGCCCACGACCTAAAGAATCCTCTTACGCCCATCAAGCTGCAGCTGCAAATGCTCATGCGCATGAAGGCTACGGGCAATCCTTTATGGCAGGAACGCTTTGACGAGGTAGCCCAGACGGTCCTGTATCACGTCGATTTACTGGCCGATTCGGCCGACCAATTCTCCACCTTCGCCAAGATGTACGACCAAAAGCCCGAGCATCTGGACCTGGATGCCCTGGTGCGCCAGGAGGTGGCCCTGTTCGACGCCCGCGAGGATGTGAAGGTCGATTACTACGGCCTGGCCGAAGCCTGGGTCATGGCGCCCAGGCCGCAGCTTACCCGTGTAGTGGTGAATCTCATTACCAATGCCATCCAGGCCGTAGAGGAGCTCCCCTCCAGCCGCCAAATACTGGTGGCCGTTCGCAATGGCTCGGAGGATGGCTTCTATGAGATAGTGGTGGAAGATAACGGACCTGGTGTTGCGCAGCAAAATCAGGACAAGATTTTTACCCCGGACTTTACCACCAAAACCAGTGGCTCGGGTCTGGGGCTGGCCATCTGCCGCCGTATTGTAGAACATTGTGGCGGCAGCATCTCCTACAGCCGCTCCTTCACCCTTGGCGGCGCCTGCTTCACCGTGAAATACCCCAAAGCCTAAGCGGCTATTGGGCTTCCAGCAGGAAAATGGCCGATGAGTACTGCTGCGGCAGTAGGGGATTGAAGCCGCCATTCATGAGGAAATCGGCGTCGAAGGTTTGGGCGTTGCCCCACCAGCAGCTTTGAGAGGTATTTTGCTCCACCACTTTGTATTGCCGGTTTGGATCCAAGCCCTGCAGGAGGAAAGTTTTTCCGCCCACGGTGCGGGGTTCGAAGTGCAGGCAGTAGGTGAATACCACCGCGCGGGATTGGTCCTCCGACACGTACATAAGCGCATAGTAGCTGCCGTCGTAGGGCGATGCCAGCCGATACACGTCGCCGCCGAACACCAGGTCACGGTACTGCTTATAGGAGTCGATGCAACGCTGCGCCAATGCTTTATCGGCCGAAGACAGCTGCCTGGGCTGAAGCTCCATTCCCAGTCGGCCGGAGCAGGCCATGTCGAAGCGGAATTTTAGCGGCGTCACGTTGCCGGTCTGGTGATTGGGGACGGCCGATACGTGGGAGGCCATGATGCAGGCCGGGTAGATGAGGTTGGTGGCATATTGAATGTACGCGCGCGAGAGGGCGTCGGTGTTGTCGCTGGTCCATATTTCGTTGCACCAGGCCAGGGCGCCGTAATCTACGCGGCCGCCGCCGGATGCACAGCATTGCACAAGCACCTTGGGATATTTTTCCCTGATGCGGCGCATGACGCTATAGAGTCCCTGGCAGTAATCTACGTAGAATTTGTCCTGCTGCTTGCCCAGATAGGGGCTTCCAAAACTTTGCACCACCCGGTTGCAGTCCCATTTAATGTAGTCAATTCCCGGAGCCAGTTGCATGGTGTGGTCAAAAATCCCAAACACAAAGTCCTGTACGGCAGGGTTGGAAAGGTCCAGCACCCACTGGTTGCGTCCCGTGTAAATCTCCCGGCCGGGGCTCTGGATTACCCAATCGGGATGGGCGTGAGCCAGGTTACTGTTGGGATTCACCATCTCGGGCTCTATCCATATGCCAAATTTCAGGCCTTTGCCATGCGCATATTGTGCAAGATAGTCAATGCCTTCGGGGAGCTTGGAGGCGTTTACTTGCCAGTCGCCCAGGCCGGCGTTGTCGTTGTTGCGGGGATACTCGTTCCCAAACCAGCCGTCGTCCAGCACAAACATTTCCAGGCCCATGCCGGCGGCGTCGTCCATCATGCGCAGGAGCGTCTCGGTGGTAAAGTTGAAGTAGGCGCCTTCCCAGCTGTTAAGCAGGGTGGGATTGGGAGTCCCACCTCCGTATACGCCATAGTGGCGGGCCCAGCGATGCAGGTTGCGGGAGGCCCCGCCCGCACCCTGGCAAGACCAGGTGTACAGCATATCGGGCGTAATAAAAGATTCTCCGGCCTTCAGGGGATAGGCTGACGCGTGGGGATGGATGCCGGAAATGACATGAAGCCGATGCGCATCGTCCTTTTCGAAACTGATGCGGAAATTGCCGCTCCAGGCCAGAGCCCCGGCGATAACCTGGCCGCTGGTCTCGGAGAATTCCCGGGTATTCAGGCTTAGCATGAACGACGGATTGCAGCCCTGGGTGGCCTGTACGCCGCGCTGGCTTTCAAGCACCTTTACGCCATGCCCCAGCACTTCCCGGTCCAGTTGCATTTCGGCCGCCCATGCGCCATGAAAGTGCGTCAGGAGGTAATCGTCGGCATCGATATAGAGGGATGCCGATGCATAATTGAGCAGTTCTACGGGCTTCTTGCCTCCGTTTATGATTTCTGAGTGGCAGGCAATAACGTCCTCCTTGGTGTAGGCGTCAAACACCAGTTTTACCTCCAGTGCGGTTACGGGGTCCCGGAGAGTGAGCGCGGTAGTGGTGCATCCGGCTTTTTCCGTTTGCGCCGTGCCGGTGAAATAGAGCTCGGTGTTGTGGGTGCCGTCGGCGTACTTCACGTGCAGGGCGGGCTCGGAGATGAATCGGCCGCCGGTAGCCGGATAGGTGAGCCCCCGCACATTGTTGTAATCGGCCGAGCTCAGGTCCTTGGCCAGGAATTGCTGGGGCCGCTGCAACTTGGCGCCATAGTGTACGGTGTGCACGCTGCCATTATCGGCCACCAGCAGAATGAGAGAGGTGTTCTGCGTTTCAATGGACACTACTTTCTTTTCCATCCGGGCCTGCGCCGGAAATAGCACGGCGGAGAGCACCGCCACAACAAGGAGCAATCGTTTCATTCAGTGATGCGTTTATGCGGGATAAAGATACGCACAATTTTTTGATTCTTTGCCCCGAATGCATAAGTTACTCATAATGAGCACTTTCCAGATATTTCATCCGGTTTTTTGCCGGATCAAATATTAGCAAGTAACTGTGAATCAGCGGGTTGCGCATTCGGGAAAAGGTGGTGCAGGGCGGGGCGGGCCGATGAAAAAATATGCGTATCTTTGCCGACGCTTAAATGAAGGCTAAGAAACAAATGGCAAAGCTATCAGAGAAAATAGGATATGGACTGGGGGACTTTTCTTCCTCCATGTTTTGGAAAATCTTTTCGTTTTATCTGCCCATCTTTTATTCCGATGTATTTGGACTGAGTACGGCGCATGCGGCTACGCTGCTGCTGGTTACGCGGCTGTACGATGCCGTTTCAGATCCTATGATGGGCATTATTGCCGACCGCACCCAAACGAAGTGGGGAAAGTATCGGCCCTATTTGCTCTGGATGGCCATTCCTTTTGCAGTAATTGGCGTACTGGCGTTCTATGTGCCCAATGCCTCCTATACCGTTAAGCATGTGTATGCCTATGTAGTATATTTGCTCATGATGACGGCCTATACCGCCGTGAACGTGCCCTATGGCGCCATGTTGGGGGTCATGACCGACGATTCCCGCGAGAAAAGCGTCTTCTCCAGCTTCCGCATGTTCTTCGCCTACATTGGCAGTTTCCTGGCCATGGGGATCTTCTGGATTTTTGAGAAAACCATTATCGGCAAAACCAATGCTTCCGGGAATGTTATCACCGGCGTGGGCGATGCCAATCCTTCCAGCTGGCTGCTGGTGGTTGGCATCATTGCAACGCTTTGCGCGGTGCTGTTCGTGCTCAGTTTCCTGCTCACACGGGAGCATGTGAAGGTGGAAAAGCCGGCGGCTTCTTCGGGCGCATCGTCCATCAAGGCCGATTTCAAAGCCCTGCTCACTAACGGCCCCTGGTGGCTGCTTCTGGGAGCGGCTATCGGCCAGTTGCTTTGCGGCTCCATTCGTGGTGGTGCGGCGGCCTACTACTTTGCCAACATAATGGGTATCAACGTATTTCTCACAGCAGGGCTGTATCTTCTCATCGGCCAGGCCGGCGAAATGACGGGCGTGCTTTTTGCCGTCCCGGTCTCGGAGCGAATCGGCAAGCGCAATACCTTTATTCTTTCCCTGGTGGTGGTTACAGTCCTCAGCTGCCTTATTTGGTTTGTTCCGTCTACCAACGCCGGCGCGTGGATGCTGCTTGGGATTCAGGTGCTCATCAGCATGTCTTTTGGCATATCGGCGCCCCTCACCTGGAGCATGTTCGCCGATGTGGCCGATTACTCCTTCCTTCGCAACGGCAGCGCTTCCACCGGGCTCATCTTCTCCTCTTCCTCTATGGCGCAGAAGTTCGGCGGCGCTATCGGCGGCTTCCTCCTGCTGTTCCTGCTGGGGGTGTTCGGCTACGATGCGTCCCTGTCGGCCCAGTCGCCCCAAACGCTCACGGCCATCAAGGCTATGCTCAGCTTCGTTCCGGCCATTGGCGCTGTGGTGGCCATCGTTTTCTTGAGTTTCTATCCGCTCACTTCGGCCCGCATGACGGACATCCAGGCCCAACTGCGTTCCCGTCGCGGGGAAGCTTAGGCTGCTGCCCGGTTTTTCTGTTTGCATAACACGCTGATTCTTAGCGAGTTGCTGATATTTCATCCGGTTTTTGCCGGATGAAATTCTTGTAATGCGCTCAGCTGCAGGTAGTTAGGCTTTCGGCTATTTGGGCAAATGTGTTATCTTTAGGGCCGATATGAGGGATTTGGGCATATGGGCGCTTTGGTATCTGACGGTTACCTCGCAAATGGGGCCGCTGGGGGAGGGGGTATACCCATATGGCAGGCCCGGAGAGGAGGAAGAGGCACGGGAGTTGGCGGCTTTCCTCAAACTGGCAGCCAGTAGGGAAGCGTTTCATTCGGGCCGAAACGCTGCGCTAACGCTCCAGCCGGTGAGGATTACCCGGACGCTTAGGGTATATATCGGCAAAAACGAACTGAAAGCACGGCCCATGGCCAAGAGTATCCTTTTACTATTTCTAAGGCATCCGGAGGGGATTGCGCTAAAGGATATCCTGGATTACCGGGAGGAACTGACCATACTCTACGGGCGGGTAACAAGGAGCCTGGACCGGGAACTGGTCCTAAGTCGGGTGGCACGCGTACTGGACATTTTCAACAACGAGCTCAACGTAAATATCTCGCGGGTGAATGCTGCCATGGCCGCTTTGGTCGATGCCGGACAGCTCCCCAGCTATGGTATTCGGGGTAAGGCAGGCGCTCCAAAAGCCATTTTGCTGGACCGTTCCTGCGTTGTTTGGGAAGGAGAATCTTAAAAAACACACAAAACACTTCTAATACAACACAATCTTTTTTACGATCCTTTTTTTTCCGCTTTCTTGTGCTTACCTTGCCGGCAAAAAAGGGGTCTGAGTATGCGAAGAAGAAGCGTTTTTCCCGGTGAAGTTCACCACATTTGTCAAATGACAGAAGGCCGCGGACTGTTATTCTATTCCGTGCTGGATTATCTGGTGTTTTATACCATCTATTGTACCGAGGCCGAGCGTCAGGGGATTGCCGTCCTGGCCCTTTGCCCCATGCCAGACCATATCCATCAGGCCCTTGTGGTAGATGGCAGGCAGCAGCTATCGGCTTTTGTGCAGCAGTACAGTCATAAGTTTGCCCATGCGTGGAATAAATCCCGGGGAACAAAAGGGGAGGTCTTTCATCACAGCTTTAAAAGCTCGGTAAAAATGGGCAATAAGCAGGTGCGAACCATCCTGGCCTATAACTATAACAACCCGGTAGAGCGAAAGTTGGTGCAGGCGGCCGAGGCATACCGCTGGAACCTGCTGGCCTATTATGAGCATGCGCATCCTTTTTCGGCAGCAAATCATCGACCATCGGCCAAACTCAAGGCCGCCATGAAAGAAGTAAGTTCTTACAGGAAGCAGTGTCTGTATCTTGGCTACGGCCTATTAAGCAGGCTCTATAAGCCTTTGTCTCCCTTGGAGCAACAAGTACTAACAGACTATATTGTGCAATTGTGGAATGTGGTAGATTATTCATCGGCCATTGCCTACTATGGCTCGTATGAAGTGATGGTGCGGGCTTTCCATGACAATACCGGCTATGAATATGATATTAAAGAAGACAGGGACAATTACTCCGACGCCGTGTATCAGGACTGTACCGCCGTTTTACTCCGGGAAAGAATGATTGCCGATGTGTTTGAGATCCCCGGCCTTCCCGAATCCAAAAAATGGGAACTGTTCCATATGCTCAGAATGCGCACCACCGCCCAGCCCAAGCAACTGCTCAAATACCTCCATTTACCGTTAGCGTAACAAAAAACCGCAGCGCCGGGTTGGGGGTGCTGCGGTTAGGGCTTACGGGCCGAAAGAATACTACCAGCGGTCTTCGTCGGAGACGCTGAGCTTCTTGCGGGCGTGACGACGGCGGGCGCTGAGAACGCGGCGGCCGTTGGCAGAAGCCATGCGAGCGCGGAAACCGTGCTTGTTTACACGCTTGCGGCGGGAAGGTTGAAATGTTCTTTTCATGATATCTTATTTTTACATTTTCGCGTAAGGACTGCAAAGGTAGTAATTCCGCCGAAAAATACAAAATATTTTTAGACAAAAAACGAGAACCCTAAAGTGGGCCCTCGTTAATAGATAGGAAGAAATACTGCTAAATGCACAGTTCGCAGCCGTAGCTTTGGCTTCTACAGTCGCTGGCACTTGCGTAGCAGTTACCGTTGTTGGCATGATAAGTATAACCGCTGGGGCAGCACTCCTTGGAGGAGGAACAATAGTAAGGGTAGCCGTCTGGGCAGGTGTGCGTGAAAAGCTTCAAGCATGAAGTGAGGCTTATGGAAAGCAGCAGAATGGCTCCAAGGCCGATGAGTAGTTTTTTAGTTTTCATATGAGTAAGGATTAGAGATTTTCAAGGTAAAAACTGCGGAACCAGTACGAACTGGGAATGCGGCCTTCTATGATGAATTTGATTTTATTGTCCTGAATGTAGAGCAGGGTGGGGATGGTGTGGGTAAAATGTCCCAGGGCATCTCCAACGGGAATAAGCTGGAACGGGAAGTGGTAGTAGGAGCCAACACCGTCTTCGTCGGGGCTTACGGTGAGCCCAATCACTTTGTCGCAGATGGCGGGATCCTGGTACTCCATCATGTTGGGCATACTGTTGACGCAGGCCGTGCAGGAGTAGGAGAACACAAAAAGGGTGTAGGTGGAATCCGGGCTGGTTTGGACGAACTGGGACAGGGGAGTGCCCTGAATATTGGTGCCGATAAGGGGATGCTTGCTACTTACGCGGTCCTGGTAATGCTGGGGGAGCGTGAAGGTGTACCCGCTGAAAAACAGGCCCGCCGCAACGCCCAGCACCCAAATGCCAACGGCCACTGCCGAAGGCTTCTCTTTCCTGGAGTCCCATCCCAGCAGGAGGAGCCCCAGGAGCAGGACATTGCGAAGATAAGTGGCCCAGGCCGGCATTTTCATGAAATCCAGGTTGCCAAAACAGCCACAGTCCTGCACTCCGTGAACTACATTGCCATAGAAGAAAGCCCCGGTGAATACAAGCAGAAGCCCCAGCGTGACAGGAACGGCAATGCGCGGGAAAACATCCAGCACCAGTGCCAGCCCGGCAGCCAGCTCCAGCGCAGCGATGGCCGGCGCCAGAATGGACAGCCAGGGAAAACCGTAGGAGGTAATGAGATTGCCGAACGCCTCTGTGCCCGCCAACTTTCCAAAACTGGAAAGCAGGAAAAGTATGCCAACCAGTAATCGGGCCACATACTTGAGCATGGGAGAAACGTTTTTCATGGGCTAAGTTCTTATTACAAGGGCAAATATATAAAAATAATTTGTCCTTCCAAACTATTTCCCCAAATACAGCACCAGTTTTCCTTCGTAATAGGGTTCTTGCAGCCAGGAAGAGACAGGCCAGGTGTGCACGGAACCCGGAGCCAGTTTCCATCGGCCCATCACGGCGGCAAGCTCTTCATTGACATCGCCGCCTTTCAGGTATAGAATGCCCTTGGTGTATTTGCCGCGCACCCAGGGATAGAAATCCTGCAGGGATGCCACCGCCCTGGAAACCACAAAGTCGAAGGGCCCTGGCAAGGATTCGGCGCGGGCGTTGACAACGTGCACGTTCTCCAGGCCCAGAGACGATGCAACGGCCTGTGCTACAATGGTTTTCTTTCCAACGGAGTCGCACAGGACAAACGAGGCCGAAGGAAACAGAATGGCCAGCGGAATGCCGGGAAAACCGCCTCCGGTGCCAAGGTCCAGGATGCTTCCCGTAGCAAAAGCCTGATACAACTCCGGCACAGTGAGTAAATAGCGCGCTATACCCAGAGAATGCAGCACATGATGCTGGTAAATATGATCGATATCCTTTCTGGAAATTACATTGATGCGGGCGTTCCACTCCCGGTACAGCCCGTCCAGCGCCTCCAGCCTGGAAATTTGCAGCGCCGAAAGCTCAAAGGAATCCTGAATAACGGAAAGCCAGTTCATTCTACCTCCCCCCTTAGCATCATTTGGGCCAGGTGCTGTTTGCCCCGGCGGATTCGCGTGCGCACCGTATTCAGTTCCAGGCCCAGCTCCTTGGCAATTTCCTCGTACTCCAGCTCTTCTATCATATATTTAATCATGACATCCTTATACAGGGACGGAAGTTCATCGATGAAAGCCATGAGCCGCTGATGAACTTCATCGCGGATAATCTCGTCCTCCGGGGTGGTGTCGGTGAGCTGGCCGCCTGCTTCGGCGTTCTGGGCCGATGCTTTTTGCAGGAGACCGCTCTTCTTTTCGTCTTCCCGCTGATTGCTCTCCAGGTGGTCCAGCGCCGTACGGGTGGCAATGGTGAGCAGCCAGGGCCTGAATTCCCGCTCGGCGTCAAAACTTCCCAGCGCCGCGAAAGCCTTTTGGAAAGTTTCCAGCACTACATCGTCTACGTCGGCCTTCCAATGAAAATAGCCGCTTACGCGCCCGCGCACCGAGCGCTCGTACACCTGGTACAGCATGCGGTAGGCGGTTTGATCGCCCTGTATAGCCCTGGCGATGATATCTTTTTCTTTGGATTCCATTATTTTTGAAGCAGGTTAGACCAGTCTTTTTCTATTTCTACGGGACCCACGGTGGCCGATGAAAGCGCGCCCACCATGCCCAGACCGCCGCTAATGTTGGTGTAGGTAAAGTTGGCCGGCGTGAGGCCCATATTGGAAAGGAAGTCGAAGTTGCTCTGATACAGCGCCTTGGTATAGAGGAAAAACTCTGTGGAAAGGCGTGAGAGCGTGAACGTGTAGATGGTTTGGATGGCAACCGGTATCTTGCTGGGATCCAGGCCTCCCTGCCCGCCGCCCTCGTTGATATCCCCGCTGATGATGCCGCCTCCCACTGCGCCTCCGGTATCGTCGGCGCCGGGCATGGCCGACCGCAGGGCGTCCAGCATGGTGGCATCGTAGGAATCCAGATAGAACTTATACAGCGTGCCGTCGAACTGTTTTTTGGTGACCAGCGTAATGGGCGCGTAATCCTTTCCTCCCAACACACCGTCCTGGAAATTCACCTGCATGAAGTCCTCCAGGTCCATGCTGCCGGCATCGGCGGCCGAAAGGACATATCCCGGCGTGCCGGCCATGGTAAATGAGTCGGTGCTGGTGTCGGCGTAGGTTATGTTCATTTGGCAGCTAATTTGGATGCCATAGTATTCGCCTTCTCCCGGTGCATGGTCCAGGCTCATGCGCACTTCTACGGCACGAATGGTGTCGACCTGGATATTCTGCCAGCTGAAATCCGTGATTACCGGTTTTCCCGGAAGCGAAGTGCTCCCGCTGGCCGATGTGAGCCCTTCGGCCGATAATTCCAGCGCAAAGAGGTCTCCCTCCTGGAAAGGCCCCTCGCAGCGGTACTGCCCGTTTTCCATGGACTGCACGGCCGCCGGCTTCCCGTTTACCTGAAGCCTGACCTCCAGCCCATCGGGTAGCACCTTTCCCGACCCGCCGTTGACGGGCGCGGCATAGCGGGGGGTGATGACCATGCTCCCATCCTGTGCCACCGCCTGCACAAAAATGAGGGGACTTCCGGCCTGATCCAGTTCGAAGGGAATCTCGCAGGAAACGGCAAGAAGCGCCAGGACAGCAATATGCAAGAAACGTTTCATCTAAAACTTGTAGGTGGCGGTGATGGTGGGGATAATGGGCACCAGGCCATAGGCCATGCCGGAGTAATGGCCCTGGGCGTCGGTTTCCAGAAAAGCCATGGAGGCGTTAAGGTGGTTGTAGGCGTTGTAAACGCTAAGGTTCACCTGAAGCTTATGGCCGCTGCGGAAGGTGGTGAAATAGTCCAGGCCCAGGTCTAGCCGATGATAATCTGGTAGCTTGGTGTTGTATGGAGCGTCGTACAGGTAGCGGCGCGTGCCGTCCGGCTCCTCTATAAAATGAGACGGGAAAGTGATGCGGTTCCCCGTGTGGTAATTCCAGTTGGCAAACACTTCCCAGTGCTTGGCAAACTGCCAGCTGGCCACCAGATTAATTTTGTGCCGATTGTCGTTGCGGTCGGGGAACCAGTTGTTATAGATGTCCTCGAAGCGACGCTGTGTCCAGGAAAGCGTGTAATAGGCGCTGAGCGAAAGCCGCCCTTTGTGATAGGAGGCTTCCAGTTCCATGCCGAAAGACCGTCCCCGGCCCTCTGAGAAGGACTTCTCCCACTCCGTGATGGGCGGCACAAAGGAATTGTTTCCGTTGTACATGAGCAGGTGGTCCATGGTCTTGTACCAGCCTTCAATGTTAAATGTGAAGTATTTGAAAGGCGTGGTGTACAGACCGCCCGCCACCTGGTTGCTAAAAAGAGGCCGTGCAAGGGCCGTGGAAGGCATCCAGCAGTTGGACGGCAAATCCATATAGGTTGCGGCCACCAGATGCGCGAACTGGCTCATGCGGGTGTAGGACAGCTTGAAGGAGATGTCTGGGTGCACCATCCATTTGGCGGCTACGCGGGGTTCCAGCGAATGCCAGGTTTTCCCGCTTATGGCAAACAGGGCATAACGCAGGCCCAGGTTCACGGTGAGGTTGTAGCGCAGGAAAATTTCGTCTTCGGCGTAAACGGCCGGCTCGAAGGCGCGGTAGCCCTGCTCCTCGCTGTTGGACGATTCCTGCACGGTGGCGCCGTTCTGCACGGTAGAGGAGGCAAACGACCGTCCCGTGTGGTACCAGTGTTTTTGGAGCGAGCCCCCAAAACGCACGTGGTTGAAGGCGTTAGGATACCAGTCCCACTGACTGTTGAGGCCGCCTTCCCGTACATAGGAAGCATCGGCGTCGTCCATGGACGTGGTGGTTTCGGCCCCTTCCGAGAAACCCCATATTCCAAAGTTATACCCGGTGCGGGATGTGCTTTGGGAGTAATACAGAATGGTTTGTTCCTTGAGCTTTTTGGAAAACGCGTATTTGTGGGAAGCCGATGCCGTAAGGCTTCCCCACTTAACGCTCACCTCCATTTTGGAGGGGCCGCTGCGGGATTGGCCGTCCTGATCTATGGCGTAATTGGTTTCATCCATGCTGGCATGGAGGTTATCCAGGCCGGCGTAGAAGCAAACATTTAGCTCGTGGCCGGGGCCAAAGCGGTGGGTGATGCGGGCGTTCACATCGCTCATGGAGTAGCCGCCGCCAACGGTTTGGTCGTCTCCGTTCTGGCTGTTGGCATACAGGATGGCGGGGATGGTTACTACGTCCATCCAGGAGCGCCTGAGCCCCACGTTGAAGGAGGTTTTTCCCTTTATGATGGGGCCTTCGGCCTGCAGGCGTCCGTCGATGAGTCCCAGCGACACGGAGCCGTGATAGTGCTCCATGTCTCCGGCGCGGGTTTCTACGTCTACAACAGAAGAAAGGCGCCCGCCATAGCGCGCCGGGAAGCCGCTTTTATAAAAGTCCAGATTGTCTATGACGTCTGTGTTGAAACTGGAAAACAGCCCGCCAAAATGGCTGATGTTATACAGGGGCACGCCGTCCAGCAGGTACAGATTGTCGGCGCCGTCGCCGCCGTGTACATACAGGCCGCTCATGAGTTCGTTGCCGGCTGCCACACCGGGCAGCAGTTGCAGCTTTTTCACTACATCCGGGCTGCCGAAGAGCGCTACGCCCGAAGCCAGTTCCTTGCTCTCGATGTGCATAAGGCCGGTTTGCGTGGTGTTGCGCATCTTTTCTTTGATGGCGGTAATGCGGGCGGCGTTAAGGGTATCCCGCTGCTCCTCCTGGGCTTCGGCAAAAAACCCCAGGAACAGGAATAACCCTATGATGAGCAGCCCCTTTCGCATCGTGGGGCAAAGATAGGAAAAAAAACTTATTTCACGGAAACTTTGGGCAGTTCTTCCCAGCGCGTGGTGTAATGGGGGCTTTGATGCTCCCTGGCCAGTTTTATGGAGCCGTCGCCCTGCACCCCGAATCGTACGGTTCCGCGGCCGAAGGTGGCGTTCAGGGTGTCCAGAGTGGCCGACAGACGCTCCTGACGCGCCAGGGTTTCGGGCGGGCAGAACAGGGAAGGCGTGCTGCCCATCATAGGAGTGAGCCGCGTAGCCACCACACCGGCTTTCTTGTAGCCGAAGCCCGGCCGGAACAGTTCCCGTGTGGCCGCTACGGCTGCCTGGACGAAGGTGGCGTGGTGCGCCGTCCCTTCGGAGAAGGTAACCAGGTGGCTGCCGTAGGTTTGCGGAGCGTTTTCCTTGAAGCGGTTAGTAAAGGCAAACACGGCCATTTCCAGGCAAAGAGACTTTTGCTGTCGTATTTTGCTCACAACCCCTTCGGCAAAATTGGCGGTTTGGGTGCACAGCTCGGAAAGGTCTGTAATCTCGTGCACAAAACTGCGGGAAATGCATATGCTCTGACGCGCCTGCACCAGGTCTTCGAACTCGATACAGGGTGTGCCCCTTAGTTCCTGCCAGGTGCGCCAGCCCGGCAGGGCAAAGAGTTTGCGAACGGTGGCTTCCGGCAGCTGCGCGTAGTCCCATGCCGTCCCAATGCCCATGCCCGATAGTTTTTTTGCGCTTTGCCGGCCAATGCCCCAAACATCGGCCACGGGGAACGCACGGAGTACCTTTTCAATGTCCTGCGGCCGGTACATGTAGCAGCCGCCCCTCAACTTGGGGTACTGCTTGCAAAGCTTGGAGGCTATTTTAGCCAGCGTTTTGGTGGGGGCTACTCCCACCGAGACAGGAATGGATGTGTACCTCCAGCATTTGGCCGACAGGGCCTTGGCGTAGGCGTCAAAATCGGCGTGGATGCCCCTGAGGTCCAGGAAGGCTTCGTCAATGGAATACACCTCCATGCTGGGCGCGCTTTCCCGAAGCACGGCCTGTACCCGTTGCGACATGTCTCCGTACAGGGCAAAATTGTTGGAAAAGACCGCTACGCCGTTATGCTCAATGATGTTTTTTATCTTGAAATAGGGCGCCCCCATAGGGATACCCAGCGCCTTGGCCTCGTTGCTGCGGGCTACAATGCAGCCGTCGTTGCTGGACAGGACCACAACCGGTTTCCCGTTCAGTTCCGGACGGAAAACCCTTTCGCAGGAAGCGAAAAAATTGTTGCAGTCGGCCAGGGCGAACATCAGACTTTCTTTATAATATAGGTAACCACGCCCCACACCATGAACTGGTTTTCGGGCAGCACGGGAATGGGCTTATACTTTGTAACGTGCTCATTGGCAGGCATCAACGTAACGCGGGAGCCTTCCATCCGGACCCGTTTTACCGTGTATTCGCCGTCTATGTAGCACACGGCCTTGCAGTCGTTGTAAGGTTCCACCGCCCGGTCTACAATGAGAATGTCTCCCTCGTCCATGCCGGCATCGACCATGGAAACGCCGTCGACCTGGAAAAAGAAGGTAGAGGCTTTGTGCCGAACCAGGAGTTTAACCAGGTCCAGTTTCTCGCGCACATCCTCGGCCGGGGAAGGAAAGCCCGCCTTTACCTCGCCCAAAAGGGCCGACACAAATTGGGCGTCCTCCTCAATGGGATGGGGCTCGAAAGGCCACCCGCCCTGATAATCCTGTTTCATACGCTATAAGGGTGAATGGTTACAAAGATACTGTTTTTTGTCCATTCCCCAGATTGGTAATGTGTGCAAAAATTATTAATTTTGGCGTCAATAATAAACTGACCTTATGAAAAAGCTATTATGTCTGGCATTAGCCCTGCTTTCCGTTTCGGTGTTTGCACAGGAAAATCAGGTTGCCAAATCCAATGAGAAGTCCAATCCCATCAAGAAGGCCCTCACCCGTTTTGAGGATCCTGCAAAAGGGAATGTGGTTTTTATAGAGAAAGGGAAGCGGAGCCTGGGTATATCGGGTAGCTTCCGCAGTTTCCAGGTGGGCGGGGAGAATGCCCTTTCCGGCGACGGTTACGGCATCCTTTCCCTGCTCAACATTGGAGAGGGAAAACTCATGACCTACGAAGTCTCGCCCAGTTTTTCCTATTTCATAGCCAACGACGTGTCCCTGGGATTCCGCCTGGACTACAGCGGCTATCAACTGGACTCAGACCTAAGGCTGGATTTACGGGACGTATTCGGCTCCATGGCCAGTATGCCGGAAATGAATATCCGTATAGCCGGCCGTCACATGGTAAGCAATTCATGGGGTGGTTCGGTTTCGCTGCGCCGCTATCTGTCCTTTTTCGGCAGCAAAGCCTTCGGCGTGTTTGGAGAAGCCTTTTTGTATGGAAAGTACGGTCAGGTAACCTCCTGCCCCATCAAGGACGTTACCCAGGAAGTGCCCATGCTGGACGAGAATGGGAACCAGGAGATTAATATCATTACCGGGGAACCCATGACAGAAATCGTGAAAACCGGTGAAACCATGCTGGTGGAAGAAAAAACCCGTATCTCAGACGCCTTTGGCGTAGGGCTCAAACTGGTCGCCGGCGCCTGTTATCAGCTAAAGGATGGAAGCGCCATTTTCGTGAGCATTCCCATTGTGGGTGTGGGCTATAGCTATACCAAGCAGTTTAAAAACGCATCGAGAAGCACTTCCCACATGTCCCAGTTCAATATTTCCCGTGACATAGACTACCTGGCCATTAAAGTGGGCTATACCCATTTTATTGGCTCCAAAAAGAAAAAGTAGCCTTTATTGCATGCCATGAAAGAAAGACTGCAATCACTGGATATTCTAAGGGGCGCCGACATGTTCCTGCTCCTGTTTCTGGGCCCGGTAGTGAGAGCCTTCTGCAAGGTGTACCCGGACGGAACAGCCTGGCTTTCCCATCAGTTTAATCATGTGGCCTGGGATGGGTTTGTGCTCTGGGACATCATTATGCCGCTGTTCCTGTTTATGTCGGGCATCACCATCCCTTTCTCCATGGCCAAGTACAAAACGGGCATCAAACCAGACGGCCAGTATTACTGGAAACTGTGCAAGCGTTTTTGCCTGCTGTTTGTGTTGGGCTGGCTGGTGCAGGGAAACGTGCTGGCGCTGGACTGGAAGTTGTTCCACCCCTTTGCCAATACGCTTCAGGCCATAGCCGTGGGCTACGTAGTGGCGGCCCTCCTCTTTACGCACCTGGACCTTAAATGGCAAATAGTTGTGGCGGCCCTTCTTTTTGCGGCCTATTGGATAGCCTTTGCCTGCACCGGCATGAACCTGGACGGACAGGAAAACATAGCCATGACCGTGGATAAAGCCGTGCTGGGCTCCCACCGCGACGGTGTAAAATGGGCGGCCGACGGTACCTGGCACTTCAGTTCCAAGTACCAGTACACCTGGATTCTGTCCAGCCTGAACTTTGCCGTAACGGTTCTGCTGGGCTGCTTTGCCGGTCAAATGCTCAAAAATGAAAGGCAAAAGCCCGCCAGACGTGCCTTGTGGGTGGCGCTTACTGGCGTTGCCCTGGTGGCGGCCGGCCTGGCCATCGCTCCGGTTTTCCCCATCATTAAGAAAATCTGGAGCAGCAGCATGACGCTATTTTCCGGGGGCCTTTGCTTCCTTCTGGTGGCGCTCACTTACTATATGGTAGATGTGCGCAAATGGACCAGGGGCAGCGGCTGGCTCAAGGTTTACGGAATGAATGCCATTACCGCCTACTGCATAGGAGAAATGGTTAAGTTCACTTCTGTATCGGAGTCTTTCCTGTATGGATTAAAAGCACTGGACTGCTATCCCATTATTCTGGCAGCAGCCAATGCTTCTATCCTGTTTGGTATCCTGTACCTTATGTACAGGCGTGGTATTTTCCTAAAAGTTTAGCGCTATTTGGGCAGGCCAAAAGCTGCACCCATTTCCTCTATCTGGGCGGGAGTCATGCCGTCGGGCTCAAAGCCCATACCCTTGGCTGCAATGTAAATCTGGGCGGCTTTGTTCAGGACATCTACCTGGTCAAAGGCGCTCATGATGTCGGTGTCTACGGCAAAGACGCCATGTTTTTCCCACATCACTACGTCGTAGTCGTCCTCGATGGTGTGAATGGTAGCATCGGCCAGTTCCACGCTGGAAGGGAGCATGTAGGGAACCATGCCCAGCCCCTTGGGACAGAAGGCCCGGGTTTCGGGAATCATGGACCACAGCCGGCGGGTGGCATAATCCTTTTCCATCCATTTTTTGTTGTGCGTTAGGGCTACCAGCTCAATGGGATGGGTGTGCAGCGACGCCCGGTACGGAGACCCTTTTGCCAGCAGGTAATCGTGCACGGCCAGGTGGGAGGGAAGCTCTGAGGTGGGGGCAATGGGGGAGTCGGCTACAATTACATAATGCGAGCAGTCGGAGGTGATGCGAATAATGGAACCGTTGGCCATGGGATCACGCGCAAGATCCCTCATGCGCTTGCCGGTGCCCTTGCAGTAGAACCAGCAGCCTTTAAGGTGCGGCAGCGTTTTGCCAATGGGACGCGGCTCGCTGATAGCCGGTGGCATGGGCTGGCTCACCCACTCTGTAATATTGATGGTCATATTGCCGCCGTTTCGTTCGGCCCATCCTTTTTTCCAAAGGTAGCCGGCTACTTCGGCCACGCGGTCTATCTCGGCCTTCAGTAGCGGCCTGCTGTCTATAACACTCATATCAATTGCGGTAAAAATGTACTGATAATTAGAACAATGATTCCGGCGGTGAGCACGGCAATGGTCTTGCGGGAGACGCCCTTCCATTCTTTAAGGAGAATGCCCCAGACATTGCTGAACACTACATTCAGGGACATGAGAATGCACCAGCTGAAGGTAATGAGAACGGGGTATTGGGCCAGGAATCCTTTACCCAGGGACAGGCCGAAGAACTGGCTGTACCAAAGCAGGCCGGCCAGGCAGCAGAACACCAGATTGTTGCCCCACAGGGAGACTTGGGTGTAGTCTTTCCAGGTTTTGTTGCGGCTGTTTTGGAAAAAGCAGTAGCAGGCGTTGGTGAGGAAGCCACCCACCGTAACCAGCAGTGTGGCGGGCAGGCTGGCAAAGATGGGCTTGGTCCCTTCCCAGGTGAGGGGCGCGCCAAAACTGAGTCCAATGGCAAAGCAGGCGCTCATGAGCCCGGCTAGCAGGGCCACAAACAGGCCCTTGCCAAAGTTGAAGTCCTTCACAGCCTTCTTCTTTTCTTCCTCTGGCAGCGCCGATGCCTTCATGGCTCCGGCAACCCCTATTATAGCAATGCCCAGCAGCGTAACCACTACGCCAATAATGACGGCCGAGGTTAGGTCGTGGGCATGCCCGGTGAGAACGGGACCCAGGATGGCGCCCAGGCCCGAGCAGGTTCCCAGGGCAATGCTTTGCCCCAGCGCCACGCCCAGATAGCGCATGGAAAGGCCGAACGTGAGACCTCCCACGCCCCAAAGGGCGCCGAACAGAATGGTAAGAAGGCTCTCCTTGGGATGGGCGGCAAACAGCGCCCACAGACTTTCGCCCTGGGGCACGGCCAGCAGCGCTCCCAGCAGCGGGAACACCAGCCAGGCAAAGACGCCCTGCACCATCCAATAACTTTCCCAGCTCCAGGATTTAATCTTATTGATGGGCACATAGCTGGAACTTTGACAGAAAGCTCCAATAGCTATGATTAACAGACCAATGAGTAGTTTCATCGCTTGGAAGTTACATCTTTTTCATACTTTTCAATTTCCGGGATGAAGGCTTCACCTACTGGAACGCCGTTCTTATAGTTAAAGTAGTCGAACACGGCGCCGAAGGGCAGGGTTTTGGCCTCTTCCAGAAGGGCCAGGCGCTGGAATCCTTTGCCGGCATCCTCGTACTCGCGAAGCTTTCCGAGCGGCTCCAGCAGGGCACTCAGCAGACACTTTTGCGTGGCACGGGTGCCAATTACATAGGCGCCGATGCGGTTGATGGCGGCGTCGAAGTAATCCAGGCCGATGTGCGCCCGGCTAAGGGCATCGGCCCGCACAATTTCCTTGAAAAGATCCAGCGTTTGGTCGTTCATGATGGTTACGTGGTCGGAGTCCCAGCGGATGGGGCGGGACACGTGCAGCATAAGCTCCGGTACAAAAAGAAGGAGACTGGCCACCATGTCGGCCACATTCTCGGTCATCTCATAGTGGCCGGTGTCCAGGGTGTACATGAGCCCCCGGGTGGCACAGTAGCCGGCCACAAAGTCGTGGGAGCCCACAGTATAGCTTTCCAGGCCAATGCCAAAGAGTTTGGCCTCCAGGCAGGTTTTCATGCCGGGGAGGTCTTCTTTCAGGATTTCGTCCAGTGATGCGGCAAAAATTTCACGGTAACGTTTGCGCTCCACGGTTTGGTCCTTGCTTCCGTCGTGCACCCAGATGTTCATGATGCAGGGGTCTCCCTGGGCTTTGCCCATGGCGTCGGCAATGCGGCGGCAGCGTTTGGTGTGCTCTATCCAGAACTCGCGGATAGCAGGATCCGGGTTGGACAGGCTTAAATCTCCGCTCTTGGGGTGGGAGAAGGAAGTGGAGTTAAAGTCCAGTTTGAGGCCATTCTCTTTGGCCCACTGTATCCAGCTTTGGAAATGCTCGGGGCCCACTTGGTCGCGGTCTACGAACTTTCCGCCGAAGTCTCCGTAAATCTCGTGCAGGTTCAGGCGGTGGCTGCCGGCAATGAGGCTTTTGGCAAAGAGGACGTCGGCCCTCACTTCGTCAATATTGCGTGCGCGCCCGGGATAGTTGCCGGTGGTTTGAATGCCGCCGGAGAGGGCCTGGTTGCGCTCGAACCCCACTACGTCGTCGGTTTGCCAGCAGTGCAGGGAGATGGGAGTCTTTTCCAGGGTTTCGATGGCGGCGTCGGTGTCTACGCCCAGCTGGGCATAGCGCTCACGGGCCATTTCGTAGGACTTCAGGATGGAAGCTTCTTTCATGGTATAGTGTTTTAATTATTTGGCATAAAGGTTTGTACTTTGAAGGAATCGGCAATTAGGCGGCGCATTTCCCAGCGGTCTTTGACCAGTCCGGCGGCCTTGGCCTGCATCATGATATTGCCTATGGCGGTGGCTTCTGTGGGCCCGGTCACTACAGGGATGCCTGTAGCGTTGGCGGTCCATTGGTTCAGGAGGGCATTGGCACTGCCGCCGCCAATGATGTGCATTTTCTCAATGGAGAAGGGCGCAAAGCCGCGCAGCATCTCCAGCACTTCCTTGTAGCGCTGGGCCAGGGAGTGGTAGATGCAGGAAACAATTTGAGCGTCGGTGAGATGGGGGCCAATCTCCTGCACCATATTCTTGGGGTTGGCAAAGCGGGGGTCGTCGGGGTTAATACGGCCGGGGAAGTCTTTTTCCTGCAGGGCCATTTCCTGCAGCTGCGCATAGCTGTAGTCCTTGCCTTCGGCCTTCCAAACGGCGCGGCACTGTTCCAGGAGCCACATGCCGGTTATGTTCTTTAGGAAGCGGGTGGTGCCTTCTATGCCGCCCTCGTTGGTGAAATTGGCCTGGGCGCTTTGGGGCGTTACAATGGGCGTGGGGACCTCGATGCCCATAAGGCTCCAGGTGCCACTGGAAAGATAGGCGAAGTGCTCATCTGCTGCCGGAACGGCGGCAATGGCCGATGCGGTGTCGTGGCCGGCAACGGCAATGACGGGAACGGGCCCCAGGCCAAACTGCGGCCGGAGCACGCCCACTTGCGTGCCCGGTTGAACAATGGGCAGCAGCAGGTTAGCGCGAATACCCAGCCTGGAGAGCAGTTCCTTATTGAACTGCCGGCTATGCGGGTCCATTAGGCCGGAGGTAGAGGCAATGGTATACTCGCACACCTTATTTCCCGTGAGCATGTAGGACAGTAAATCTGGCACAAAAAGGATGTTTTGGGCATGGGCAAGCGGCTGAAACCCCTCCTGCGACTGGGCATACAGCTGGAAGACGGAGTTGAAGTTCATGATTTGGATGCCCGTGGCCGCATAGAGTTCCTCCCGGGGGATGGTCTTGTACACCTTTTCCGGAATGCCTTCGGTGTAGGGGTCACGGTAGGCGCGGGGAGCGCCCAGCAGGGAACCGTCGGCGGCCACAAATCCAAAATCGACGCCCCAGGTATCGATGCCGATGGCGCTGGGCCGGATGCCCTCCTGCCGAAGCTGCGCGAGGCACTTGCAAAAATGATCGTAGATGGCCAGGATGTCCCAGTAATACTTGCCCCCAAGCTCGATGATGCCGCTGGGAAAGCGGTATACTTCTTTCAGAAGGAACCCGCCGCCCTGGAAGGTGGCCAGGATGGCACGTCCGCTGGTGGCGCCGCAGTCAAATGCAAGGAAAGTCTTTGGCATAGCTTAGTGTTTTTGTGGCACTGAACAAGCAAATATACATTTTTTAAACGAGTATTCCAAGAGTGGTGCTTTGGTCTCGGAGTACTAACGAAGCATAATTATTACTATATTTGCATTGTTGCCCGTTGGCAACAATTACATACAAGAAGCGTTAAGCTTATTCCTCGGACGAATCTGGACAATTCGACTTAGTACAAAAGGAATAGAAATAACGCTTACACCGGCTTTTGTATGGACTTTTGTCCACACGATAGCAGGAGTGTGAGCTATCGGTCTTATTCTTTGTACGGCAGTCCAGAGCCCGCCCGGAGTAAGAAAATGAAGGCCCACACTTCTTTTTTTACATCCTCCGCAAAGGGCCTCACGGAAATATTGCCGGGAAGAACCATCAGACCCGTTATTGATGAACATACCATCCGCCGAATCAACTTTGGGGATGAAAATGCTTTCGCGGCGCTCTACGACGCCTACTGGGCTCTGCTGTGTGCCAACGCGGCTACGTTCATCAGGAATGGAGAGGCTGCGAAGGATATTGTCAATGACATCTTCATTAAGGTCTGGAAATCAAGGAGGAACCTCCGAAGTCCCATCCATCCCTATCTGGTTGCCTCGCTCAGGAACAGTTGCCTGAATTATTTACGGAATCACCGTAACGATGCTGTGTCCCAGGAAGAGCTGAGTCTGCTGGAAAGCGACATCCTCCGCGCCGAAAACAACACCCCCCTCTCATATACGGAAGCGGCCGAAGTGAGCGAAAAGGTAAGAAAGGTGGCCGATGACCTCCCGGACAAATGCCGTATGGTATTCCACTTGTATTTCTTCAACGGAATGGACGCCAAAGGCATTGCAGAAGAACTGGGTATTGCTCCTTCCACGGTGCGTGTCCAATTGAAAATCGCACTGGACCGGATTCGGGTTGCTTTGGGAGTAAAATAAAAACTTCCCGTCTCTTTTAAACACTTTCTCTTCTTGCGTGTACATATATGTGTACGCGTAAAGAAAAAACACATGGATATCCACAAAAACTACGAGAAAGAAATAGCTGCTGCCTGGCTAGACCGTTTCGAAACGGAACAAGCCGCCAACTATGAATCCCTAAAGCGCAAAGCCGGTATTTCCCGCCGGGCCAACATCATTAAATGGAGTCGCATTACCGCCATTGCAGCATGTATTGCCATCGCAGCCGTTGGAGGCGCCATGCTCCAGCGAGGCGCCATGAGGCAAATGGATGGCCGGCTCACGGAAATAACCGTCCCAGAAGGTTCCCGCATGAAAGTCATGCTGCCAGACAACACGGAAGTATGGCTTGCCGGCGGTTCTACCCTTGCCTACGAAAGTGCATTCCGTGAGCGGAACGTCACGTTGGACGGTGAAGGATTCTTCAAGGTAGCCCATGACAAATCCCGCCCCTTTAGCGTTCGCTCTGCCAGCGTTGACATCCAGGTCCTTGGAACCATTTTCGATATTCGCAATTACTCCAGGGAATCCAAGGCCGTGGTGGACCTCATTGACGGCAGTGTGGCTGTCACCGGAAAGACCACCGGTATACAGAAAACCCTAAAGCCAGACCAAAGGGCCACCGTGGACCATACGTCCGGCCTCATTACCGTAGAGGAAACCGACGCCGCCCGTTCGGCCCTTTGGGTGAGCGGTAAACTGTATTTCACAGACGCCACCATGGATGAACTCTTAAAAGATATTGAGCGCTTTAAGGGCGTTAGCTTCTCGCATAGCGAGCATCTGCTGGAAGGGGAACTGTTCTCTGGCAGCATTCGCCTGGACCATAGCGTAGAAAGCATTCTTCGCAGCATTGACCTGGACCACAAACTGGTGTGGACAGAAAACGAAGACACCATTGTAATAACCGTTAAATAAACATAATGACTAAACTATTCAAAATCTTCGCATTGCTTCTTGCCCTTGCGTTGTCTGTCCAACTCTGGGCGCAGGAAGGTCAGGTTAGCGTAAACGCAAAGGGAGAGACCCTTCGCAATGTGCTGGAAAACCTGGCCGAACAAACGGGAAGTGATTTGATTGTACGCTCCAATGAGGTGGACCTATCCAAGAAGGTTTCCATTAAGCTGGAAGATGTCAGTTTGAGCGAGGCACTGGAAAAGCTTTTTGCTGGAACGGACATCAAATGGACCATCAGCGGCTCTCAAATCCAAATTTTCAAAGGTCAGGCGCCGCAGGAAAAAACTAAGCCTGCCGGCAACCGGACTGTAAGCGGAACGGTGACGGGGCTGGACGGGGAACCGCTCCCGGGTGTTGTAGCCATGGGGCCATCCGGTAAAGCCGCCATCACGGACGGAAACGGCCACTTTAGCCTCATAGTCCCGTCCAACACTGCCTCGTTGGACTTTTCCTGTGTGGGATTCCAGACCTTTCATCTCCCCTTAACCGCCGCGTCAAACTATGATGTGGTTTTACAGGATGACGTCCAGCTCCTGGAAGACGCAGTGGTAGTGGGTTACGGCGTCCAGAAAAAGAGTGTGGTAACAGCCGCCATCTCCAGCGTAAAGGGAGATCAGCTTGCAGGTATCGCGCCCACGCGCGTAGATAATGTATTGAAAGGTATGGTCTCCGGCGTAAACATTACACCGGCTTCCGGTCAGCCTGGCAGCGGCACACGCGTGCGCATCCGCGGTATCGGCACCATCAACGACTCCAATCCGCTGTACATTGTGGACGGCATGCCCGTTACCGGCGGCATCGAATACATCAATCCGGCCGATATTGAATCGGTGGAAGTGCTCAAAGACGCCGCATCGGCCGCCATTTACGGTGCCCGTGGTGCCAACGGCGTTATCCTGGTCACCACCCGTCAGGGCTCGGAAGGAAAAAGTGTCATCTCATACAACGGGTCTTACGGTATACAGAACCCCTGGAGAATGCCTTCGGTGCTAAACGCCACGGAATATGCGCTCATTATGAATGAGATGGAAGTGAACGCCGGCCGCATGCCCATGTACGCAGACCCCTATTCCTACGGGGAAGGGACCAACTGGGTGAACGAGGTGTTCAACCGGAACGCCCCCGTACTGGATCACCAGTTAAGCATTTCCGGCGGCAACGACAAGATGAACTACTTCCTCTCCGGCAGTTACTTCTACCAGGAAGGCATCATCGGCGGTAATTACAATCACTCCAATTACGGCCGTGTCACGCTGCGCGCGAACAACAACGTCACCGTTTTTGATGCAAAAGACCGCAAGCTTTTCAAGCGTATGCGCTTGGGAACCAACATAACCTATTCCCACGACAACTCCAAGTCCATTAGGGCCAACTCGGAACAAGGCTCCGTGCTGGGTTCCGCCATGTCGCTGTCTCCCATGCTTCCGGTCTACGCCGAGAATCCGGATGCTCTTCTGGCCGAACATCCCAATGCTATCAAGGACTCTCAGGGTCGTCCCTTCTCCATTGCCGGAGACCAATATGCCATGATGCCCAACCCGCTGTCCATCCTGCACATGCCCATAGACGACTACATCCAGGACAAGATTGTAGCCGGCGGCTACGCAGAACTGGAAATCCTCAAGGGACTGGTGTTCAGGTCTTCTATAGGCGCCGACCTTCTCATTGTCAAGGACGACGGCTACAGCCTTCCCTACTATATGAACTCCAACCAGCAGAACGACGGTTCCACGGTATGGTCTTCACTTTCCCGGAGTTTCTCCTGGCAGTTGGAGAACACGCTGTCCTATACCTTCACCCTGTGGAAAAACCATCATTTCGTTGCCCTACTGGGACAGAGCGCCTATTCACACGGCAGTTCCTACGTGAGCGGCACCAGTTACAAGATTCGTAACGCCTCTCAGCCTTGGATTGACGCCACAGACCAGGACTCCAACCAGCGCGGCGCCGGCGGCTCCCCGGATCCACAAAGCCGGCTGGCATCCTATTTTGCCCGGCTCAGTTACAACTACCAGGAGCGCTATATGGCCGAGTTTACCCTGCGGCGGGATGGTTCTTCCAACTTCTCCCCGGCTAACAAGTGGGCCAATTTCCCGTCCGTTTCCCTGGGCTGGAACATCATGAACGAACCCTATTTGGCTCACATCCGTCCCTCCTGGCTGGAACGCACTAAACTGCGTGTGAGCTATGGTGTAAACGGTAACCAGAATATTGGCTCCTTTGCCTATACCTCCATGATGCGAGGCATCGCCGGCTACCTTCTGGGCGTGGGCAACTTCACCGCCATCGCCCCTGGTATTATCCCCAACACCTACTCCAACGCCGACCTCAAGTGGGAAGAATCCTCCCAGTTCGACGTGGGTTTGGATATCGGCCTTTTTCGCAACCAGCTAAGCCTCTCGCTGGATTACTATGACAAACGCACCAACGGTATGCTCATGAAGATGGCTCTGCCCTCCTACATCGGTAACCCGCTGCCCTGGGGCAACGTGGGTAACATGCGCAACTCCGGCTTTGAGTTTGACATCACGTGGAAGCAGCAGGCAGGAGACTTCGGCTACAGCGTGAGCGCCAACGGTTCCTATAACAAGAACGTGCTCCTGAAAATGGGCAACGAGACCGGTTATCAGAACTACGACACCGTCCAGGGCACCCTGGGAACCATTTCCCGCGGTGAAAACGGGAAGCCTTTCCCGTTCTTCTGGGGATATAAGACAGATGGCATCTTCCAAAGCGACATCGAGGCCATGGCCTATGTCAATGAAAATGGGGAGCGCCTGCAGCCCAACGCAGTGGCCGGCGACGTCAAGTTCGTTGACGTAAACGGAGACGGCGTCATCAACGACGACGACCGCGTGATGATTGGAAAGGGTATGCCGGACTGGACCTTCGGACTTAATCTCTCGGCCACATGGAAGGGCATTGACCTCACGGCCAACTTCTACTCTGCCTTGGGCTGCGACATCTTTGACGCCACTTACCGCGCCGACTTCCCTAAGGTAAACATGCAGTCCCATATGCTGGGCCGATGGACCGGTCCCGGTACCTCTACCCGTCTTCCCCGCCTGACCGGCGACGCCGACGGTGGCCCCAACCAGAACTGGCGCTGCTCAGATCTTATGGTATACGATGGCTCCTTCCTGCGCCTGAGGAATCTCACGCTGGGCTGTACCCTGCCGGAGCGCTGGACCAAAAAGGCGCTCATCTCTAAGCTCCGCATCTACTTGAACGCAGAGAATCTGCTTACCCTCACGCCCTATCACGGGCTGGATCCGGAAATCTCATCCGGAGGCACCTCCCTGGGAATTGACAGGGGCGTTTATCCGCAAGCTCGCACTTTCTCGGCCGGTATCAACTTAACCTTCTAATGCACACTATGAAAGCGAAATATATCCTTTTATCCCTGCTGGTTGTGCTGAGTTCCTGCACTACTTCCTTCCTGGAGGTGGAGCCCACTACCATCATTCCGGAAGAAGACAGTTATAAGACAGAGCAGGACATCTCCAAAGCCCTCATGGCCGCCTATGCCCCGCTCATTGCGCTGGATTTCTGCCGCAGCGATTTCACGCCCAAGGGCGAGTATCATCCCTACCAGTTCATCTCGGACATATTGGCCGATGATTACAACGCGGTGGGTGGCAGCGGCGAAGCCGACTGCCCCTACCTGCAGCTCATGTTCAAGTACCGCCTAACCCCGCAGCAGAGCCTTATCTCCCTTTGGGAAGCCCTTTACAGGGGTATCTACCGCAGCAATATCGTGGTGAACCGCATTGGCGACGTAGAGGGTATTTCGGATGCAAACCGCAACCGCTACGTGGCCGAGGCCAAGTTCCTGCGCGCCTTCTACTACCATGTTCTGTGGAAATTCTGGGGCAACGTTCCCTATTACGACGTGAACCCTAACGGAAAGGACATTCCCTACATTGTTCCGCAGTACACGGCCAATGAGGTCTATGACAAGATTATCGAGGATCTGGACTGGGCCACTTCCGAGAACCGCCTGCCCGAAGCCGTTACGCTCACGCAGGTGGGCCGTGTGACCCGCTATGCCGCCTATATGCTGCGTGCCGACGTAGTGATGCTCCAAAAGGATGTCGCTCGTTACGGCAGCGTGCTCACGCAGTTGCAGGAAATCATAGGCACGAATATTTATGCCCTGATGCCGGATTTTGCTAACATTTGGCTGGAAGAAGGCGAGTGGTGCTGCGAATCCATCTGGGAAATCAACTACTCCGACAATCCCTCCAACCGCGAATGGGGAGACGAGTATGCACCCGGTGGTACCATCTATCCCACCTTTGTTTGCCCGGACTCCTACAAAGGAACCCGGTTCGCGCGTGAAGGCTACGGCTTCGGTCCTGTAAGCAAGGCCCTCAAGGCCGCCTACGCCGACGGAGACCAGCGCCGCGATGCCTCCATCATGGACTTCAACACCGACGCTCTCCCCGGAGAGAAGTACAATCCCCGTATGGGCGACACCGGCATGTTCAATAAAAAATACATGGGCCGCGCCGACGGCTATTCAGAATACATTGGCACAGACAGCCCGGAACTGAACTTCCGCTACAATCTGCGCGTCTACCGCTACTCCGAGACCCTTCTCCGCGCCTCGGAACTGCTGGTGCGCACCGGTGGCTCACAGGCCCAGGCCGACCTTTACCTGAACATGGTGCGGGCCCGCGCTTTTTCTACTACGGTGGACCAGTTGCCATCTGCTCTCTATCGTACCGCCACCCTGGACAACCTTCTGGACGAATACCGTCTGGAGTTTGCCATGGAAGGACACCGCTTCTTCGACTTGGTTCGCTTTGACAAGGCCGATGCCGTCTTGGGTGCTAAGGGCTACAATGCCCTCAAGCGTTACATTCCCATTCCTCAGTCGGAAATTGACCGCTCGGAAGGAACCCTCACGCAAAACAATTATTAAACATATACCGCAATGAAAAACATCTTCAAACTTATGACCGTCGCCGCCCTGTGCGCAGCCCTGGCTGCCTGCGGTGACAAAGGCAAAGAAAATCAGCCTGCAGGCAAGCCTGTGGTTACCCCCGAAATGTTCTCCGTGACTGCCAACGCAGAAACGGGTGTGGTGATATTCCAGTTCCTGGAGGCCAGCCTCAATCCATTCTGGACTGTCAAGGATCCCAACAATGCATCCATCACCTTCACAGACCGTAACGTTACCAAGACCTTCGAGCTGAAAGGCCTGTACAGCGGCACGCTGGTAGCCTTCGGATCCGCAGGCCAGAGCGACCCCGTGGAGTTCAACTTTGTAGTGGGTAACAGCGAATGGGATCCTAATCTGAGCTATACCGAAAACGTGCTCATGGCCAACACTTGGAGGCCCTACTACATTGGCTGGTGGGGCGGTGAAGGCGACGAATACTGGGACTGGGAAGACAAAGCGCCCGGCTATCTCTTCGACGACCGTATTGTGTTCAAGAAAGGTGGCGCCATCGAGTGGAACCAGGCCGAAACCTTCAAGATTTACGATGATTCGGACGATGCTGTGGATTTCACCTTCAGCGGCAATGAGAAATGGGCCTATGTGGCCGAAGCCGGCAAAGAGTACATCCAGTTCTCCGATGGTGGCTTCCCGGGCATCCGGGGCGACGCAGGTGCCGTAAACGGAAAATACATGATTACCAACGTAACGGCCAACTCCATCTCCTTGAACTACTATGAGGCCGAAAATGAGCAGTGGATCTACGTTACTCTTGCCCCCGAAGACTGGGTAGAACCGGCTCCGTCCACCGACGTTAGCGTGGAAGCCGCCCAAACGGCCCTCAGCGGCAAGAAATTCGAGATTGCCGATCTAGGTTGGTGGGGCGAAGGATGGGAGTATTTCACCGTAGTCGAAGAAGGTGAACTTCCCTCCTACATGCTTGGCGACTTCATTACTTTCAAAGCCGACGGCAGTCTGCTCATTGAACTGAGCAAGAACGACGCTCCCGTCGAGGAAGGTGGCGAGTCCGTGTCCCGCATTTACAATGACGGTGTGAAGGGCGGCGAAGTCTTCAGCCCCACTGGCAATGAGAAGTGGGAGGTGGTCTCCGACGCTGGCGTTACCAAGGTTTCCTTCTCCGACGGCGGCTTCCCGCTAGTCCTTGCAGGTACAGGCGAACCTGGAACAGAATTCTATCACTTCGGCATGGACGCAAAGTGGACCGTGAATTCCATCTCTGAGGATGGCATCGTGCGGCTGGATATTTTCCAGACCTTCACCGGCGAGCAGTGGCTTGCTGTGTGCCTCATCCCCGCTGCAGAATAAAGACTGTTAAAATGAGACACCCGCTCTTTATACTTATTGGAATGCTTGCTCTCGCGTCCTGTTCCGGCAAGGATCCCGTGTATTGGTACAATCCCAACACCGGAACAGCGAGCGCGGGGAGCAACATTCCCTATTATCCCGAGAAGCCCGGCGGCGGCAGCCCTTCGGATCCCACGGACGGCTACGCCCCCGACGGCTACAATCTGGTCTGGAGTGATGAATTCACTTCGGTCGCGCAGCTCTATTCCGACTGGTACTTTGAATCTGGCGGCACCGGATGGGGCAACAGCGAACTGCAGTATTACTGCCCCGGCGGCACTTTCGACGTAACCGGACAGAAGACAGCCGAACTCACCGACGACGGCACGCTGAAGCTCACCGCCTACAAAATCGCAGACCAGTACAAAGCCTATACAAGTGGCAAGTCCTACATCTCTACCCGTATGAATACCAACAAGAGCTGGACCCACGGTTACATCGAGATGCGCGCCAAACTGCCCCTCTCCAGGGGTATGTGGCCCGCCTTCTGGATGCTGCTCAAGAACGGCCCCAGCTGGGTGCTGGATCCCAGCCAAACGGGAGCAGAGATTGATATCATGGAATACGTGGTGAATCCTCCGGACAATCCGATGGATGTGGTCTATTTCTCGGCGCACAGCTACAACGCTACGCCAGAAGGGGCCGAAGGAAAGAACTCCGGCTACGTAGATCCCGTTTCCCATGTCAAGTATTCCTACTGTCAGTGGGTTAAAATTAACAAGCCTGAGCAATGGCACTGCTATGGCATGGAATGGACCCACGAGTATATACGCGGCCTGCTGGACGGCGTCCAGTATTTCTATGTTCCCAACCCCAAACCCAATGAGGTAGATCTTGCCACCTGGCCGTTCGACCAGGAGTTCTATCTCAAGCTCAACCTTGCCGTGGGCGGAAGCTGGGGCGGTAATCCCGCATCCGACTTCACCTCCGACACGTATGAGATAGACTGGGTGAGGGTGTTCCAAAAAATTTGATAAGCTCACAAAAAGAATTCGATATGAAGTACGAAAGCTATTCTCCACCCAAGGTGGATATGATTACGCTCATGATCAAGGTGCCTATCGCCCAGTCGTTCCACTCGAACGAACGGACGGAATTACTCACCGACGACCCCGATGATGTTGACCTTTAATACGGAAGACGATGAGAAAGATTTGGAAATACATGATGCTAGCGGTGGTAACAGGAGTTACTGTCGCCGCATGCAGTAAGCCGCAGGAAGAAGAAGTGCTTCCCGCCGACGAAGAGGAGTACACCTACACCGTAACCATAGGGGAAACAAAAGCCAGTCTCGATGGTGACCATATGGCCTGGGACAGCGGCGATGAAGTGGGTTGGTTCTTTTCCTCTCCCAACAGAAAGGGATCTTCGGAAGTGTCCCTTACAGATCCCCGTAGTTTCACCGTAACAACAGGCGCTAAAAATCCCTTGAGCGCAGGCGCCTATATTTACGTCTATGCTCCCTACAAGAGCGGCGACCAAAGCAGTTCCAGCGCACCCCTTTCCATCCCTGTAGAGCAGGATGGTGACGATATCTCGGATGCGATGCCCATGGTATCTCTACCGATTCGCGTCTCTGAGACGGTACCAGTAAGTTCAACAAGTAATCCCATTGGCGAGGCCAGTTTCCTGAACCTGGGGGCGCTCATTCATTTTAACATTTACACCTCCAACGCGTCATACAACACGGAGAAGGTGGAAAGTGTCCGGTTTACTTCCGGCTCCAATATTGCCGGAGACTTTACAGTGAACCTTACCACCGTCGCGCTCAATGCGATTCCTTCTCCCTCCGGACTTTCCGAAAAGAGCGTCCTCTCTACCCTGGCTTCGGCCACTACGGTGGGCGGCAGCAAAGGCGCCGGCGTCCCGGTTTACATGGTCATTGCCCCGGGTACTTTCTCTGGGACTATTCTGGTGCGCACCAACGTGGCGAAGTATTCCTATACGCTCACCAGCACTGCCTTCAGCCGTGCTCAGTTCAAGCATATCAACGTCGATCTGGGAAGTGCTAATGCGAGCCGCAGTGTTATTGAGGATAGATATTTTTACCATGATTTTGCAAGTGGTGACTGGGGCGTGGGATCTGATCCGGAAAACCACCCGGATGGTGACTACTACACCGACTGGGGATTGATTAGTCCGTATACAATTGATGGTGTTTCTTGGTCATGGACATTGGTTAATAACAGTCCAGCTTTTGACGCAGGTGGAATGTTCATGTTTAACTGGGCTTTCCAAATCGGCAACTTGGCATCGGGTGTAGGGGATTATGTCCTCTCTACATCCGGAATCCCGGGAACTATCAATGAAGTCTCTCTTGGAGGGTATGCGGATAACTCCGTGGATATCAGTTGCAAAGTCGGTGGTAATAGTTTCGGAACTGGCTCTATTTCTACTCCTGCGGGAAAGGAATGGGATGTTGATTATACAGGAAAAGCAAGCGGTGAGATTACAATCACATTCCATGCAACAGACGTAATTCCCGTTTGGCTTTATTACGTCTACGTTGGATACACTGATTAAGTCTTCGCGTTTAATAACAAAGATAAATAGAAGTATGAAATACACTGAAGCATACACTCCACCTACAGTGCAACTGGTGGAACTCAGTACAGAGAGCACTATGACCACGCTCTCTTTCAATGATGATAACAATACCGAGTTCTTCGGCTTTGATCCGGAATTTGACCTCTAAAACGACCACACGATGAAAAAGATATTCAATTACATGCTCGTTGCTGCCGCGGCCTGCGCCCTGGCAGCCTGCGCCGTGAAAGAGGAACAACCCCTGGATTATGGCGACGAATCCATTACCTTCTTCCTGGATTCTGAAGTAAAGTCCGTAATGGAAAACAACTACATGGCCTGGCAGGAAGGCGACCAGATTGGCTGGTTCAACAGCAAGAATACACAAAAAGGCGCATCCACCATTGACCTGAGCTCCACTCCATACTCGTTTACCATCCGGAGCAATGTGCAAATTGCCACAAACGCCACTTTCTATTTTTATGCTCCCTACAAGGAAGGAGACCAGACCCGGACAAGCGCCCCTCTCTCCATTCCCGCCGAGCAGAATGGGAGCGTGACCAACGCCATGCCCTTGGTGGCCCTTCCGGTGGTATACAATCAAAAGGTAACTGCCAATACAGACACCAACGTGGGCACAGTTCAATTTGTGGCCCTGGCGTCCGTCGCGCAGTTCAAAGTATTCACCACCAACGCCGACTACAGCGCCGAGCAGGTTCAGAGCATCAGTTTCACCTCTGAATCCGACATTGCCGGTGATTTCACGGTGGACCTGACCACTGTGGCGGAGAGCAGCATCCCTGCACCCGCCGGGCTTAGCGGAAAGAGCATCACCGCTACGCTGGCAACGCCCGCTACGGTAGGCGCGAATAAGGCGGCTGCCACCGTGGTGAACATGAGCCTTGCGCCCGGCACCTTGTCTGGTACCGTTACAGTGGAAACCACAGGCGCAACCTACGAGCTCCCGCTCAACGACATTCCCTTCAATCGTGGCCGAATCAGGCCTCTGAACGTGGATCTGGCCAGCCCCAATGCCACCCGCACGCCAAAGGGCGGCAGCGAAGGTCCTGCCTGCCCGTACTGGCACAACTTTGCCAACGGCGACTGGGGCATTGGCCCTGTCTTTGACTGGGGCGGATGGGAAGACGGTTATTACTACGAAATGCTCACCAATCCCGCAACCCTTGACGGAGCTTCCTGGAGCCTTACCGATGCCGGCTACTACGAATGGGCCGGAACTGAAGGATGGCGCAAGGGTATCCAGCTGGGAACTGGCGGTATGACCGTGTCTTCCTTTAAACTATCATCTTCCTCCTTTGCCGGAGAAATTACGAAGGTAACCCTTGGCTACAACTCCGGCATCACGGACGGTAGCAGCCTCACCGTGAGCTGTAAAGTGGGCGGCAGCGCCTTCGGTACGCCTGTGGCGCATGGAGACGGTGATTACGAAGCTGTCTTCACCGGCAGTGCCTCCGGCACCGTTGAAATTACCGTTTCTTCCTCGGTGAAGGGTGCCGTTTATCTTTACTACGTTGCCGTAGAGTATGATCCCAGTTCTGGTGGTGGCGGTGGCGGCGAAGAACCTTCCGCTGACGTGGAAACCCTGCTCACTGCCCATCAGTGGGAGCTCAAAGGCGTAAAAGAGGCCGGCGTTAGTCGAACCACTGCCGTTGGCAACAAACTCACGCTGAGCGCCGGTGGTGAGATGGCCTTTGATTGTACGGCCAACAGCGGCCAAACCTATGACCACACCTGGGTTGGTGGCATGATTAATCCCAACGACTATGGAGAAGTGAGTGATATGAGCTGGAGCGTAGCCGAAAGCGCCGGAAAGAACTACTTAACCGTGACCAATGGCTACCTGCTGGTGTTCGCACAGGAAGACCTGACCGGCGTCTATGAAATCACGGAATTGACGACAAACACGCTCACCGTCACCATCACCACCTACGAAGAACTCTGGACCCTCCTGTTCGAAGCAGTGGGAGGTGGAACTCCCGATCCGGATCCCGATCCGGAACCGGATCCGGGTTCGGGTCCGGCCTGCCCGTACTGGCATAACTTTGCCAACGGCGACTGGGGTATTGGCCCGGTGAAGGACTGGGGCGGCTGGGAAGACGGCTATTACTATGAGCAGCTCACCCATCCCGCAACCCTTGACGGAGCCTCCTGGGACCTGACCGACGCAGGTTACTTTGAATGGGCCGGAACAGAAGGATGGCGCAAAGGTATCCAGCTGGGAACAGGCGGCATGACCGTTTCTTCCTTCAAGATAACCTCTTCCTCCTTTGCCGGTGATATAACGAAGGTGACCCTTGGCTACAACTCCGGTATTACAGACGGCAGCAGCCTCACCGTTAGCTGTAAAGTGGGCGGCGCCGCCTTCGGCACGCCTGTAGCGCACGGTGACGGTGATTACGAAGCTGTCTTCACCGGCAGCGCCTCTGGTACTGTTGAGATTACCGTTTCTTCCTCTGTGAAGGGGGCCGTTTATCTCTACTATGTTGCCGTAGAGTATGATCCCGGTTCCGGTAGCGGCGGCGGCAGTGAAGACCCGTTTGACAGCATGACACCGGCCGAGATCCGTGCCGCTTATTCTCCTGTATGGCAGGATGAGTTTGAAGGTAGTTCTGTCAACACCGCTGGGGACAACGGCTGGATCTTTCAGACAGGCGGCAGCGGCTGGGGAAATAATGAGATTCAGTACTATGTGAACCAGTCTGTTAAGATTGGAGGTACTACCTACAACACGGCCGCAGTGAACGACGGAACGCTCAAGATTAATGCCTACAAGGTATCTTACCAGAGCAGAAATTACATCTCGGCCCGTATGTACACAAAACAGTCCTGGAAGCATGGTCTGGTTGAGATGAAGGCCAAGCTCCCCATTACCAAGGGCTGCTGGAGTGCCTTCTGGATGCTGCCCAAGTACGGTTCGTCTTATGTACGGGATGGCTCCATGGATGGCGGCGAGCTGGATATCGTAGAGTATGTGCCGAATGACGGAGCAAACAAGATTTACTTCTCGGCCCATAGCTACTACACCACGAAGGAGGCAAAGGAAGCGGGCGACTTCGTTTACTACCCCGGAAATGTCGATTTCTCTGGCAACTACACGCTTAGCTCCACCACCACGGCCCAGAACGACTGGCATACCTATTCGCTGCTGTGGACCGACAAATACGTCAAGGCCTTTGTAGACGACCATCTGTACTACACTGCGCAGAACCCTTATCCCGGCCAGCACAACCTGCCTTACTGGGGATTTGACCAGGAATATTACATCCTGCTCAATCTTGCCATCGGCGGTGACTGGGGCGGTACTCCTGCTAGTACCTGGCCCAATCCGGCCGTGTACGAGATAGACTACGTCAAGGTTTATCAATCCGGTTATTGATTATGATGAAACTGCACCTTCTCCCTATTGTCCCACTGCTGGCAGCCGCTTGTGCGCAGGCGCCTGTTGAAGAGCCGCATATTATTCCCCAGCCGGCCAAAATGACTCGTCTGGAGGGAACGGCTCCTGTGTCGAATATCCGCTTTGTCCACGACGATTCGCTGGCCCCGGAAGCCTATATTCTCGATGCCCGGGAAGATGGCATTACCATTACGGCATCTTCCCGCAGCGGAGAGCTTTACGGTCTTGCTTCGCTTGAGCAGTTGCTGCCGGCATCGGCGCTGCCGTGGGATGGGGAGAAGGGCGGTTCATACCGCATCCCTGCCGTTCACATAGAAGATGCCCCGCGTTTTTCCTATCGCGGGCTGCATCTGGATCCCTGTCGGCATTTTTGGGATGTGAACGAGCTAAAGCGCTACATAGACATCATGGCGCTTTACAAACTGAACACCCTGCACTTGCACCTGAACGACGACCAGGGCTGGAGGGTAGAAATCAAGTCCCGCCCCCGGCTCACGGAAATTGGGGCCTGGCGCAGCGGCTCCTGCATAGAGGCCGAACACGGGAACTCCGACGGAATCCCGCACGGGGGATTCTATTCGCAAGAAGAGCTGAAGGACCTGGTTTCCTATGCCGCCGACCGAGGTATCAACATTGTCCCGGAAATTGACCTTCCGGGACATATGCAGGCTGCGCTTGCGTCCTACCCGGAACTGGGCTGCACCGGCGGCCCTTATGAGGTGTGGACGCGCTGGGGCGTCTCCGAAGATGTGCTTTGCGTGGGGAAGGATGAAACTTTCGCGTTTCTGGAGGACGTCCTCTCCGAGGTATGTGCCATCTTCCCCTCGGAGTATATCCACATCGGCGGGGACGAATGCCCCAAAGGACGCTGGGCCAGCTGCCCGCGCTGCCAGGCTCGGATTCAGGCGCTGGGCCTTCGGGATACGAAGCACGGCACCAAGGAGCAGTACCTGCAGAACTACGTGACGGCCCGTATGCAGGCCTTCCTGGAGGGCCTGGGCCGAAAGATTATCGGCTGGGATGAAATTCTGGAGGGAGAATTGGCTCCCGGCGCTACCGTCATGTCCTGGCGGGGCACCGAGGGCGGCATTGAGGCATCGGCCCGCGGGTTCGATGTGATCATGACCCCCTACACCTACCTCTATCTGGATTATTACCAGAGCCATGAACGGGACAAGGAGCCTTATGCTATTGGCGGGTATCTTCCCACGGAAAAGGTGTATTCCTATGAGCCCTTTGACGAGCTGGACGAGTTTCAGCAGAGCCATATCCTGGGCGTGCAGGCCAACCTTTGGACCGAATACATTGCTACGCCCGAGCATCTGGAGTATATGCTTCTTCCCAGGCTCTGCGCCCTTAGCGAAATCCAGTGGTGCCCGCGCGGAACGCGCGACTTGGAGCGCTTTAAAGAGAGCCTGAAGCACCAGGCGGCCATCTTCGATGCGCTGGGGTACACCTATTGTCAGGATGTGTTCGGGCTCATCGGCCTGCCTGAAAACCGGCAGCCGGCCCGCAGTCCGGAAGAATTGGAAGCCTACCTGGCCAGCCGAACAGACAACCGCTGGTAGGGGGCGCTACACTTTCAGGAATATCTGCTTCTTTTTTAGGAAGAAAAGGAAGAGCCAGCACACTGCAAAGTACGCCAGGCTCACAAGCCATCGGCCCCACGCTTCCGGGAGAAGACCGGCAAGGCCCCCAAAGAAGAATTCGCCTATCTCCTGGAAAGGGATGATTTGCTGGGCCATATAAATGGTGATGGAGTTAAGGCCAATTACCGAGAAAAATCCGGTCCACCGGGTATATCCTTTCACGTCAATCAGCCAGTAGAAAATGGCGAACAATGCTATGGAGTAGGCCCCAACTACCAGGACAAAGCTACTGTTCCAAAGGCTCTTGTTCAGCGGTAGCCATCGGCTCCAGAGAAGACCGGCCAGCAGCAAGATTGCCGCGTCGGCCAGCATGCGAAGCGTTTTGTGGGATTTCTCGGAAGTCCTTACAAACTCTCCGGTGAACTGCCCCAGCATGGCCGTAACAATGGCAGGCAACGTTGACAATAAGCCTTCTGGATCAAAGACCCCCTTAATATACAAATGGTTGGGTATTAGCACACGGTCGATATAGCCAACAATGTTTCCCTCCAGGCTCAGGCTTCCAGCGCTGGCGGCATCGGGGGCAGGAAACAGGAGCAACAGGTGATAGCCAAGCAGGATGAGAAGGCCAATGAGCACCCGTAGCCATTTCCTGTTACAGACCATATAAATCCAGGCTGCAGCCATCCATGCTAACCCAATGCGGGCCAATACGCTGGGAATGCGAAAATCTGGCTCCAACTTGAATATCCCATTATATACAAGGCCCAAAAGGAACAGGATACACCCTCTACGCAGGGTAATCAGGAATACTTGCCCCTTAGTAGCGCCCTTGCTTAGACGGCCGCTATAGGAAAAAGGAAAAGTCATCCCGGAGATAAAAAGGAACAGCGGGAAAACGGTGTCCATGAACGAGAGACCGTTCCACGCTACATGTTCCATCTGTGCAGCCAGAAAGCAGTTTTCCCCGCCCGGGAACAATGCACAGGTAGAAGTAATGATGCCGGCAAAGCCCATGATGAACATCATGTCAAAGCCCCTCAGCGCATCTATCGATAATAAACGATTCTTTTCCATATCGGCATAAATAGACTACAAAAGTTTTGCTATAACCGGAAGGTTCTTTTCGCAGACAAGCTGGACTTTCTGGATGATTTCGCGGCAGCGGGATTCTGGAATGCGGATGCCAGTCCCTGCCTTTAGGACTAAGTCCAGGCCTGGATTCCCGTTGTAGAAGAGTGAAGTGGCATGTTCTCCGTTGGAGCCGGCAGGGGAGTAGGTAATGTCATAGGCCGGTGCCAGGGACCATCTTCCTTCGTTGCAGATAAAAGAGAAATTCTTGGCGTGATCGTCCTTGTTCAAGGCCACCAGGTTCATTACCATTCGGCGGAACATCTCTTCTACCTGAACGGGATCCTGCGTAAGGTAGCCAGTGAGTGCTAGCAGGTTGGTGTAATCTACGTCTTGATTTTGGAAATTGGTTTTGAGAAGGGCCGATGCTGTAAGGACGTGTACCCGTTGCCCGTCCGGGGCATAATCGAAGCGTTCGACGGCAAAATATTTATCCCTCACAAGGCCGATGCGCGGGATGGTGATTCCGCATTCCCTGGCGGTTTGCATATACAGCCGTTCTGTCTTGCCGATGTTGGCGGGGTCATAGGTGTGCCGGAACTTGACAAGCCAGTGAGAGCCGTCCCGGGACCTCATGACCGTTTTGGGACGCGCACCTCCAGAATTGGCGCTGTTGTAGTAAAGAAGGGAGGCGTCGGCGCCTGACTTTTCGGAAAGGACCTTCAGGGCCTCTTCCTGCAGAAAGTCAAGTTGCTGCTCACCTTCCAGCTCCTCCTGGTCCTGGAAGCCCGTCATTACAGGCTGGTAAGTAAGGGCTCCCATACCCCCGCTACCGATGATGGAAAGCCGCTGCAGTGGCGTGAGCTCCTGAAGAGAGGACCCCTGTTTGCGAAGAATCCGGTCCAAAAGGTATAGGCCGTATCCGTCTGGCAGACTGTCTTCAAAGGTGGCAAATACCCCGCCCAATTTATCTTTATCGGCATAGAAAAGGCCGCTTTGCAGGGGAAGTTCGGTGGGGGATAGGGAGAACCCTTTGGAAAGCCAGGACTTGTCATACTCAAAGACACAAACGCCGCGGCCCGAATCCATTTGCAGGACGCCCACGGGTCGGCTGCGGTATAGCACCTGAATCTTTTTCACGTCTGTGATCATCGGCCGTTCTTTCTATTTTGGTTTCGGTTAATGATTTCCAACTCCTGGGAGGTGGCGTATTTGGTATGGTCCAGAAGGGCGGCCATCTCGTCAAAAAAGTCGAACTGGATGGCAATTTGGCAGAAGGATTCCAGGGAAATTTTTCCTGTCCTTTCAAAGTGCTCAATGGTGGGTGCAGGAACGCCCGTTAAATCCGAGAGCGTTCTTCTGCTGTATCCCTTTTCCAGCCTTCTGGCCTTACAGTTGGCGGCCAGGCGGTCCAGCAGGAGCTGTGGATTGCGGGAGTAATTATCTAGCCTATATTCCATAATATATTATGCGAAATATATGTATCATGCTATGATTTCCATATCATGATATGCAAATATAGGAATAATTGTCGAGAATTGCAAACGGGCTTTTTTACTGCTGAATAAAGTGCGGGGAGGTGTCTATGTAGAGGTGCCCTCCCGATGCGGCCGACTCCTCACGAAGAACCGCCACCGCGCTTTCGTTGTCTATGGCATTGCTTTCAATGAGGCGGCTGGTCTGGTTCCATTCGATGAGGGGATTGGGCATGCCGGTATAGTAGTCGGTGCGCTCGGTGGTGGCTACGTAGTCGCTTACGGCCATGGTTACGCTGCGGGAGCTCCAGTCGCTGGTCCACACACCACTATGGTAGATGGTGGTTCCGTCTTTGATAAGCTTTATTACAACACCCGAGCTAAAGTAGCAGTCCAGGCCTGTCATGCGGGAAAAGAGTGCGCTGCCGCCGCTGGTGAGCGCATACTGGAAAACCTGCAGCAATTCCTCATAGGTTAGGCTGTAAACATATACGTGGTTGTTAAAGGGAAACATTTCGTACACGTTGGCCACCGTAATATCCCGGCGGGACTGGCCGTTGAGCGGGAAGGAGGTGCGAATGCCGCCGCTGTTCACAAAGGCAACATCGGCGTGGCCGATGCGGCGAATGAGGTCGCACATCCAGTTGGACATGGTGGCAGCGCGCTGGCCGCTCCCTTGCAGATAACTGGTGGTGGCGCCAACCTTAATGTATCCCAGCACTTCCTTCTGCTGTTGCGCCGTGGCTTCAAGGGCGGCGTCGGAAACGGCCAGGATTTCTTCTGAGAGGTCATCGGCGTTTTCGCTGGTGGCGGTGCTGCTGGCGGCATTGACACTGGGAACGGCCATATTGCCAATGCCGGCAAAGGAGATATTTCCTTTTTCGTCCAGGATGAAGCGCAGGGTGGCCGCGGCATAGTGCGTGCAGTAGCATCCGCCCTGAAGATAGGGGAGCCCCCAGCTGGTTTTGTCGTTGAATACCCCGTGCGAATGCCCGCCCAGTACAAGGTCTATGGGGCTGCTGCTACCCAGGCTCTCTGCGGCGCTCTGGGCCTGGCCGTGGGTGAGCAGGATGGTGGCATGGCAGCCATGATTGGTCTCCAGTTCTTGGGCGATGGTGTTCACTATGGAGTAATCGGCGCGGATAGAAAAACCTTTGCCGGTGAACTGGGAACTCATAATGCTGCTGGCATAATTGACAGCAAAGCCCACAATGCCAATCTTTACCGGAATTTCATCGCCGTTTTGGGCCAGGGCCGACTTTTCCACAATGGTATAGTCGCTGGTGAAGGATACCCGCTGCCCGTCCTTGTACAAATTGGCGCACAGCACCGGTACCTTGTTTTCGTAGGGGAGGCTGTTCCACTCATAGTCCGGGAGAGTGGCATCGCTGTCCACCGTATTCTCAATGCCCCAGTCGAATTCGTGGTTTCCCAGCGCAACGGCATCGTATCCCATTTGGTCGATGGCTACAAAAAGGGGCCAACCCGACAGCAAGTTGGAGACACTGGCTCCCTGATATAGGTCGCCGCCGTCCAGAAGCAGCAGACGGTCTTTTTTGCGGGCGTCTCCGTGCCCCCGCATATCGTCGGCTTTGTCGGCTACATAGGCCAGCCGATAGAGGACCGTGCCGCTCTCGTCGGTGTCTACAATGTGCCCGTGGATGTCGGTGGTCTCAATGAGGGGAAGTACATACTTGCCGGGAGCCGGCTGGGGTTTGGGCGGCTCTGTTGGCTGGGTGGTTTCCTGGGACGATGTGGAATCCGGAGGGGTTTCCGGTTTTTGACAAGACAAAGAAATGATGCTTATCAATGCCAGCAGTGCGGCGGTATTCAGGCCTTTTCTCATAAGGCAAAAGTACTTTTTTTTAGCCAATATTCCAAGTTCTCATGCACGGATTCGGGCTTTCCCAAATACGTGCATGATTTTTTTTTAAAAAATTTGTATTTCCCTGTGTAAAATGATAAATTTACAAGATTAAAGAAAAACCTTAAAAAAACATTATATGAAGCAAAAGTCTATTTGGGTGTCTGCGGCGCTGTTAGCGTGTAGCATCGGTTTTGTCTTTACGGCGTGTTCCAGGGAGAATCCAAATCCCAAACCGGATCCGGTTCCCCCCAGCGTGGAACCTCTGGATCCTGTGGTTTGCGAGGCAAAAGTGGATTTGGGAGACATCAGTTCTCTTCCGGCCGAACTTCAGACAGTCCTTAGGGAACGTTTCCCCAATCTGGTAAGTGGAGAAGGGGCCGATATCTGCTTCACTGCTGCCAATGATGCTAATAAGTTTGCCAACCTGCTTCAGAGCGGTTCCACTATCGTAGTAACTCTGTCGGGCGGCATAGCCGATATGGGGGCCATTGCCGATGCCGCCGGCGGCGTACTCCCCAAAAACAGCACCCTTCCTATCCTTTTCTATGGCGCGCAGAAATGGGGACAGCACTATGTTGTTGTGGACAGAGGCATTCCTGAGGGATATGATACTACGGAGGAAAAGACTTTGTACTACCAGGCCCGCGTTATCCCCCTTGTGCATTGGCTGAATGATGTAGAGGTATTTAAGGCTAACAGACGGCTCCGCGATGCCGCAGCCCAGAACGATCAGCCTTACGACTACGAAGAACTCATTTCCAACATCGAGGACGACGGCTTGTCTATGAAGTACAACTTCCCTATGTCGCTGAATAACAGTTTCGAATTCTTGGACGACAACTACGGCTTAAAGGCATCGAGCAGCGTTGATATGGGTCTCACCGTATATCCAATCTACAAGCAGTCGTGCCACGGCGACAAGTCTGGCGACTACTATGTGGTGACAGCCGAAATCACACCCTATAACCAGGGTATGTGGCAATCTTATTCTACCGATCTCGGAGTTTGGGACGAAATGCATGTGATAGGCTACTGGTGGCACAAGATGAAAACGCACATCAAACTGGTGGATATGGACGGCAACGACATCCCGGGCCTGGACTTCAATCACACCCCTCTGCCCGAGAACGAAATAGATTCCCGTCAGTATTCTGAAGGAACCAGCAATACGGTGGGCGGCTCCGCAACGGCCGGCTTCTCCGGCTCTTCACCTACAGGCTCCCTAGGCCTTTCCTTCAGCCACACGGTGAACAGCAGCGTGAGCTACAGCATGGACACCATTACATACACCCTGGACAGTTCCAGTTCCAATAGGGAAGTAACCTACGCGTACGAGACCAAGGGCGTACAACCTGAAGCCGATGACGATATTGACACATATTGGCCCAAGAGCTGCCGCACACAGTGGACCGTACGCCAGGCATGGGTATGGTTCGTGCCCAGTGGCACTGCGACTGGCGTGGGCGATAACTCAGAAACCAAGTTCAAGATTGTGCTCAACAGCTATATAGACTATCAGTATTTCTGGTGGGTATGGCACCCGCTTAGTCCAAACGAAGCAGGCGACACCTACACCTATAAACCAGTTGATGTACATGATCAGGAATGGGAACTGCAAGTTCCCAATCGTCAGACTTGGGGACTTACTTCCATCAAGAGCGAATACACGGATGAGGTAATGACCAACATCAAGTATTATCCTACTGGTGAAGAAGACAAGGATCCCGTGGCTGTGGACAACATGTCCTACCACCAGAACGATTTTGCGCTCATGGGCCTGCCGGACGGCAAAACCTACACCATCACCTACGAGACCAAGAACCCCAACACCGGCGAGCATGTGGCCTCCTGGAAGTTTGAGAACGTAGAGGTTCATCAGGGCCGGGACAAGGATGAGGCCACCACGTCTCTCTCGACGGTCAATGCCACCAAGATAGAAGAATAAGAGCATGCTCAAAAAGTCCGTTATACTGGGCTGCGTCATCCTTGCGCTGGGTGCGTGTGGCCGGGCTGGGCAAGCCCCGGTCCACGTGCCCCAGGCATCGGATTCGCTGTACACCGCCCGGGCGGCCATGAAGGTTTATGGCACGCAGCCGGAGCGTGCCCTTGCCATTGTGGATTCGGCCCTCATCGTGGGTAACATAAGCCCCTACCGGGCCAGTTTCCTCCAGGCCATCATCTATGCCAACTCGGTGGAAAGGCAGCAGCTGGGCAAAGCCATCGACCTTTGCGAAGGCTTGCTCCGGCACGATTCTACGCAGGTGGTGGATGAATCCACCTTTGCCAAGCGCAACGATGTGCTGGGCGTCATGATGGACGCCTGCCGCAAGAAGAGTGACGACGAACGATGGCTCCAATATGCCATAGAACGGGCCCAGTTAAGCCGCAGCCATGGCATGGAAACCGAGGCCCTGCGCATGGAGGCCGAGATTGGCGCCGCCCTTACCCGTGTGGGGAGGCGGGACGAAGGCCTCATCAAGCTGGAACAGGTTATTCGCACCCTGGATGCGGGCGCTCCCAGCATAGACCGGATGGACGCCGGCATTGTGGCCCGCAAGCGCAGGATGACAGTTTTTGAGCAGGCCGGGCGTTTCCAGGATATGGTCCCAGACGCAAAGGCCATCCTCCAAAAACTGGAGGACTACGCCGCCCGTCCCTCGGCCTATGCCAAAGACAGTTTCCGCCTGCCCGACGAAAGCGGAATGGGCCGTTACTGCCGCTTTTACCAGGCTCAGGCCTGGGCGTACTTGGCTAGAGCCTATTCCGGCATAACTCCGCCCAATCTTCCCGAAGTGCGCAAATACACGCAGATGGTAGAAGAATCAGACCTGGGGCGCACCTTCAGCGGCCGCAGTATTTTGGCGCCGGCCTGGAAATGCATGGGAGCGTGGGACAAACTCATGGCCATTGATTCCGAAGTGGAAAGCCGCATGGGCGCAGATACAGTTAACGTGGCGTATGCCGCCATCCTCAAGGACAAGGCCGATGAAGCCAGGGCCAAGGGCCGCATGGGCCAGGCCCTTTCCTATATGGAACGTTATTCCCGTTTAGAGGATCTGCTGAGCGAAAAACGTTATGAATCCCAGGCGCAGGAATATGCAGCCCGCTATCATGCGATGGAGCAGGAGAAAGTTATTCGTGAGGCTCGTGCCCAGTCGGCCCGCCAGGATGCCATCATCGCCATTGTCGTGGCGCTTCTTCTAATCTTTACCACTTTTACCATTCATTCGGTGCGCCAGCGGCACGCCATTGCTCAAAAAAACAGGGTGCTGGCCAGGATGATTAATGAACTTTCCCAGTCCCAGGCTCTTCAGTCGGCCGATGCGCTCAAGCCCAACAAGGAGCTGTTCGAACTGATAGATAGTGTCATCAAGGAGGAGAAGCTCTATGCGAATGTCAATTTGCAGCGACTGGACATCGTGGAACGTTTCGATATTAGCCGGCACACCCTGAACGACTTATTATCGGCCTATGCCAACGGCCAGTCCTTTACGGCCTACATCAACGGTCTCCGGATGCAAGACGCCATTGGTCTCATGCAGAAGGAACCGGAAACCCCCGTTGGCGTAATTGCCGAGTCCGTTGGCTTCACGCCCGCCAACTTCCGGGAACAGTTCAAGCGCCAGTTTGGAATGACGCCAACCGAATACAGAAACAATTTATAGAAGCCATATGAAAGAAGTTTATGTAATTCCGGAGACCCTTCCGGTAATGCTTACAGATGAGGGAATGGTATGCACCAGCCCTTCCGACGTTGACGGAGAGCGCCAGGATTACGGAGACCCCATTGAGATTATTTGGTAAGAAGTAATAACCGCTGATGAAGAGATTATTGCTTTTTTTAGCTGGTTTTGTGCTCTTCTCCTGTGCCAAGGAGATGGAACTCCCCGTGCAAACTGAACAACCTGCCCGGGAGGTGAAGACCTATTCCCTTTCCGTAAAAGCGGGCAAGGGCGAGCGGCCCGATACCAAGGCACTGGGGTTCGACGACAACAAGTTGAAGGCCACTTGGACAGTTGGCGATACAGTAAGAGTATACAAAGGAGTCGCTTTTCTTGGGAACCTCATAGCCCAGACAGGCGGCAGGGAAACCTCGCTTTCCGGCACCGTCTCCGGCGAAATTGCTAAGGCCGATGTCCTAACGCTTAAGTTCCTGAGCCCCGATTATTCCAACCAGGACGGCACCCTGGACTATATCGCCGCCCACTGCGACTATGCCGTGGCAAGTGTCACGGTTACGAATGTGGATGAAACCACTGTCACAACCACATCGGCCTCCTTTGTCAACCAGCAAGCCATCGTGAAGTTCACCCTCAACGTGAGCGCCAGGCCCCTCAGCATCACCCTGCCCGGCCAATGCATCGCGGTAACGCCCAAATCGCCCCAAAGCGTACTCTACGTGGCCATTCCCGCCCTTTCTTCCCAGCCCGTCTCCCTGATAGCGGCGGCCGATGAGAAAGTATACGTCAAAACCGTAGACAACGTCACGCTGGCAGCCGGCAGTTACTACGCCATTACCGCCAACCTGACGGAATCGGCCAGCGATTTGCTGGTACACAACGAGGCCGAACTCAGTGCCGCGGTGCAAAAGAACAATGTAAGTATACTGTTCGCTGGCAACATCTCTACCACCAGTCTGCTCGAGATCAAGAATAGCAGGACGGTGACCATCAATATGGGCGGTTACAAGCTGGACCGCGGATGCACATCCCGTGGCAGCCAGGCCATCGTGGTGCGTACCGGCTCTACGCTCAACCTCAGCGGCGGTACGGTAACCGGTGGTTGGGGCGGCAACG
>Ga0310786_10000390_pt1 | contig 70975 bp, 86 predicted proteins | sample AusTroGonzalo_MG_FD_203881 | JGI IMG/M metagenome (GOLD analysis project Ga0310786, IMG submission 203881) | Bovine rumen microbial communities from tropical cattle in Woodstock, Queensland, Australia - Gonzalo_03 (v2) (version 2) | ecosystem: Host-associated > Mammals > Digestive system >... | reverse complement strand
CGGCGCAAGTGCAACAGGCAACTGTAGCGGCGCAAGTGCAACAGGCAACTGTAGCGGCGCAAGTGCAACAGGCGACTATAGCGGCGCAAGTGCAACAGGCTACAAGAGCGGCGCAAGTGCAACAGGCAACTGTAGCGGCGCAAGTGCAACAGGCTACAAGAGCGGCGCAAGTGCCGGAAAAGGCAGTGTCGCCTTGTCTGTTGGACGAGAAACCAGAGCAAAAGGCGCAATCGGTTCTTGGATTGTTCTTACGGAATGTCACCACGACAATGAATCTTGTCAAGATTTTATCGACCTTGTTCGTGTTGCTAAAGTTGACGGCAAAAGAATCAAAGCTGATACATGGTATACGCTTAAAGATGGCAAGTTTGTAAAAGCAAAAGATAAGGACTATGAGTAATGAAGAGTATTATTCCCAAAAGGCTTACAGAATATTTCCAGTCTGTTAAAGAGGTTTATTACCGCAAAAGTGGTATGTATGCCTATCCTTCTGACTTAGAACATTTGCATGAGGAAATTATAAAGGTATGCAACGATAACAGACTGCTTAAAGAAAAAATCCAAAATACGAACGATTACCGAAGCGTAAAAGACGCTTTACCGCCGTCAGACGGCATTTTCTACGACGTTATGGTAATTCTCTATCAAGACAACATAAGCGGCGGCTGGAACTATTACAGAGGTCAATACCAAAACGGATTTTTCTTTGCTGATAAAGGTATGTATCAGCTGAAAAATGATTTCCGCTGCTCATGGACGCAACAGAAAGTTATCGCATGGAAGTTTCTTGAAAAGTGTACGAATGAGCAGATTGACGAATTCAGGGAAAAGGCAGGGTGTTTGTGATGAAAGTTGACTATGAGGGTAGTTTTTACATAAAGGTTGGCAGAAAGTATCTGAAAACAGATATAGATACAACCTATATCGAAAATTTGCAGAAACAGAATTCAGAGCTTGAAACACAAGTAAAACAGATGCAGAACTTTGAAAACTGTGATTATCAGCAGCATATACAAGACTGCCCGGTTTTCAATTCTGATAAGAGCATGAGCTGTAAAGAATGCCCTTATTGGAAGTTTCAAAGACCTATAAATGAATTCGTAAAGAAGAGATACGACGCGCCAAAAGAAAAGTTTCCGCCTATTAAAAGACTTTCACCAGAAAGAATTAAATATAGACTTTCTGATATTGGTGCAGAAATTGGAAGAATCGCACTTGAATATATTGCAGAACTTGAACAGAAGAATGCAGAACTGGAAAAAGCTTTAACCACAACACAACAAAGGTATTTTCCGCTGCAAGACAAGTTCATTAAAACAAGGGAGATTTTGGAAGAAGTTCTAAGGCAGTTTGAAATCTACAAGATTTCAGATGCAGATAAAAAATATCTTGAACGAGCAAAAAATTTCTTGAGAGGGAAATGAAATGGATTTGATTGAAAGAAAAGACTTTGAAAAGGTGCTTGCTGAAAACAAGACGGATTTTATTGTATGCCAGAAGGGAAAAGGACACTATAAAGTAGTTGGGTATCACATTCTGAATGCAGATGGAGATACTACGCTTGTGCTTGAACTCGGAAAAAGGATTGAGGGCTAATATGAGAATAATAAAATACGATTGTCATGAAGAAACACATCTTGCAACAGATATTCAGATTGATTTTTCTGAAAGTGAAATTGCAACAATAGACAATGCTTTATATTACGCAAAAGAGCTGGAAAAATATAAAAATGATAAAAACTTTCTTGAAGTAAGAACAAGATTTCATATTCTGCGTGAGATAGTAAATCATGGGCATGTTGATGCTGATGAAATTAAGTTTGCTTATGATGCTTATGAAAAACTTGGTAGATATGAATGTTGGAAAGAACTTGAGAATAAAAAGGTAAAAAATAATAGGAGCTAAAAGAATGACATTTGAAGAATATTACAAGAAAGAATTAGATATGTCAGAAATTGGTGTAGAAATAACACAAGAACTTTATGGCATATTAAAAGAAGTTTATAACGATGGTCAGAACAACGTTAAAAGGTGGCATGACTTAAAGAAAAACCCAAATGATCTACCTACAACAGATGATGATAAACTCTATTTAGTTTACGTTTATTCAAACAGTCCAGAAAAATTCAGATTTGGAGAATATACGCCTGTTGTTTGTTTTTGGAATTATGATTTTTGGCGGTTTGATATTTTGGAATCTACAATAGGAGCTTCAGCTGTAAATACAAAAAACATCTTAAAATGGCGGGAGCTTGAATCATGCTGATATTTCCTTTGAAAAAAGAATGGTACGAGAAAATCAAAAGCGGAGAGAAAACGATTGAGTACAGGGAAGTGAAGCCGTATTGGTCTCAAAGGATTTATTCAGAACTGTCTAAAGAGTTTGAAAGAAGATTTAATCGAAAATTTTGTAATTATGTAGATTTTACTTTTTCTGCTGTGAAGTGTGAAGAAGATGCTAAGTTAAAATGCAAGCTTCGACTTGGTTATACAAATCAATATATGACTGCCAATATCAAGAAGATTATGATAGTTGACGGCAAGGACACAGACCTGCATATAGACAAGCCTGTATATGCGATACATCTTACTGATGTAAAGGAGCTTGAAAATGATTAAAAGATTCTTAAATGCTCTTAATTTCATTGAGAAAGCAATGATGCAGAGGTTTTTAATCAAAAATGGTTTTAGTCAAAAGTTTAGAAAATATGTAGCTGGCTTTTCTAAGGTTTATAAAGATTATTTTGGAATACAACCAACAATGGGAGAGCTAGTTTTTAATGGTTGGTTAGAAATAAAGGATAAGAAGGTAACAGATTTTAAGGAAATGGGTAAAACTCATGCTCGTATATTAGTTTGTGCTACTGCAGAACAATGGGGAAAAATACAAATGCGTGAAAAGAAACCTTTTGGGAAGAGGCAGGAAAACAAAAGACCTCTACCGGATAATAAGACATTGAAAGAAACTTTCGGCGTTGTGAACGAAGGACATGAATCTGAAAAGATTGCAGAATTCCTTAGAAAAACAACTGGAAAAGACATACAGACGACGGAGTAAAAAGATGCTTACTTTAGACAGACGACAATTCAGGAAAGAGTGCCAGGACTGCAAGCATAAATCTAAAGAAATGGAATGGAAAGCTTTTAGATTGGACATTTATCAAGATTACCCAGAGCCTTGTAAAGAATGTTTGTTAAGACCGATTCAAATTTATTTTGAAACAGGGGATAAAAAATGCGAGAGTTTACTTCAGAAGAAAAAGAGCTGATTGTTAATACACCGATAGACATATCATGCTTTGATGTAACACGGTTTGCTTATTCAGCAAGTAAAGAAGAACTTGAAGAGGGGTTTCGTTATCTTGAAGCAAAAAGAGAAGCTGTTCTTGTTTGTATGACAAAAGAGATTAGGGAAAGAAACTTCAACAAATTAGTCGAAGAACTTTCAAAAACTCCATATAAGGTGGTGAAGTTATGACAACAGGCGAATTTGCTGATTTGGTTGAGAAAATGAGAACCGCGCAAAAGGAATATTTCAGAACACGAACACAGGATGCTTTGGCAATATCAAAGCGTTATGAAGGTGAAGTAGATAAAGTGCTTGCTGAAAGAAAAGCGCGTATTGAAAAAGAAAAGAACCCGGAACTGTTTGATATTTATTAAGAGGTGGAACATGGGAGAAAAATACAGAAGACAGATAAGAAAGGCAATGAACAATAATTATTCAGCCGCTTTTGAAGACGTAAGAATCTACATCGAAGCAAAGATGCGAAGCGCAAACTTCTTTCAAAGATTAAAAATATGCATGAAATTTCTTTTCAAGAAAGATTTTAACGCTTTTTTATAGTCAAAATATATCGCTAAAAATAGATAAAATATATCTTTGAATTGACATAATATACTTTTTAGTATATTATAGTAGTATGATTCAGCTCTACAATGATGATTGTAAGAACATTATTCCTACCCTGCCGGATAAATCCGTTGATTTGGTTGTAACTGACCCGCCTTATCAGTTCGGCAATATTCACGGAAGCGGCATGTTTTCCGAAAGCAATTTTGAAAAATACGGAAGGTCTAGGAATATTGATTTTCTGCATGACTTGGAGAAGCTGGATTCCGTTGTCTTCAATCCTGTTGAAATACTCGACATGCTAAAGCCGAAAATGAAGAGTTTTTACGGATATTTTTTCTGCAATAAAATGCTGATTGCAGATTATATCAACTGGGCGCGTAAGCAGAATTATACATACGATGTTCTTGTAATGGCAAAGTCCAACCCTATTCCGGCGCATTCAACACACCATGTTTCAGACCTTGAATACATCATCTTGATAAGGGCAAAAGGAACGTTTTTTCAGGGCAAGGGTTTTGATTTGGACTATTACCGCAAGTGGTTTTTGACCGGCTGCACAAAAAGAATTCACCCTGCCGAAAAGCCGCTTGAACTGGTGAAACGCCTTATAAACATTAGCTCTCCGAGGGGGGGGGGTAATTCTGGATTGCTATATGGGAAGCGGTACAACAGGCGTTGCCTGTAAGGAACTGGAAAGGGATTTCATCGGCGTGGAAATTGACGCGAAGTTTTACGAGATTTGCGAAAGACGGATAAACGAAGCAAGTTTAAGCGAAAAGCAGCTTGATTTATTTGTGGGGGAAGAATGAAAAGTTTTAAGAAAGCGTTTAACAAGTCAGACAACTACTACACGCCCAAAATGCTTGTAACGCCGCTGATTCCGTTTCTTGATGATTATTTCTGTATCTTTGCCAATGCAGTAGAGTGCGGCAGAGCTGCACACACTATTTATTGTCCGTTTGATACGGAAAAATCAGAGTACGTAATAACGCTTAAAGAAGCCGGTTACAATGTCATTTTCGGCAGTCTTGAGACCGGGCAAGATTTCTTTGAAAAGCCGATTCCGAAAGAAGCTGATATAGTTGTTTCAAACCCGCCGTTTTCATTAAAGCTCGAAGTATTCACAAAATGCGTTTACGAAGAAAAGCCTTTTGCGTTGCTTATGAACATGATGGCGATTAACTATCAGGAAATAGGCTTTTTCTTTGCTTCTTTGCGGCATGGAGACATTCAATTTATTATCCCGGATAAGAAAGTATCTTTTAACGGCAAAACGTCCAGTTTTTGCAGCGGTTATGTCTGCTATAAGTTTATAAAAAACACGGTGTTCATTCATCTTGATCACAACAATACAGGCGTAAATTACAAACCTGCTGCATATTATCAAGACTGCATAGAAAACACACATGGAAGGTGAAAATATGAATCAAGAAGAAATTGCAAGGGAATACGCAGACAGACAGAATATTCCGGGATTCCATAAATGGGTCTGGGAGCTTGTTCAGAAAGCTGTTATATACGGCATGGAACAAAGCGAGGCTGATATTTACCAGAAAAAAGCGCTCAGTTTTAAGATGTACGAGATACCTGTAATCGTTGAGACTGTTGACGGAGAATTGAGAATTAAAGAATCTCTCGAATGGGATTATCCGTCTCACGGACTTACGGAAGAAGCCGGAGAAGTTGCCGGAAAATTCGCAAAAATTATCCGCGACAAAGGCGGCGCGATTTCCAATGAAGATAAGCTGGCTATTTCAAAAGAATTGGGCGATTGCTTGTGGATGATAGCAGAAATATGTTCTGTGCTCGACCTTTCTTTGTCGGAAGTTATGGAGCTGAACATCAAAAAACTTGAGGATAGAAAAGCCCGGAACGTGATAAGCGGTTCGGGTGATAATAGATAGCGGAGGGGCGGTATGAACATACCAAAAACTAAAATTTATGCAGCAGTAGGAATTCTGCTTGCAGTTTCTTTTCTGTTTTTTTGCGCCGGAATGTCGGCGTTCTCAAAATCACGGAAAGCGAAAGAAAAAATCGTCTATTGCGAATTCGGCGTGCCGGAAGCGGTAGCGGAAGAAGTAAAAGGCAAATATGATTTTTTGCCGACGGAAATAAGCGATTATATCTGTCTTTTGGGTAATCAGCTTGATGTTGATACGGATCTAGCTGTTTCAATTCTGTTGCGGGAAAATCCGCAGCTTATAACGGAAGCCGTGCATACAAACCCGAACGGAACTATAGACATCGGTTTATGGCAATTAAACGACAGGTATTTATGGGCAAATTTTGTGCCGCGATATTGGAAGCTCGAAAGCGAATTTGACCCTTTCAACTGGAAAATGAATACATTTATTGCCTTACACCTTTTGTCTGATTTGTCAGAATCACTGAAAGTAAAAGACGATGTAATCATGGCATATAATTGCGGTTCTGCCGCCGTCATGCAGGGCAATATTCCCGATACAACTATAAGCTATCTTGCGGCTGTAAACCTTAACTATAAAATGCTTAAAAACGGAGCTGAACAGTGAAATATTTGGATCTATTTAACGAAATCCAGTTGAGCCGCGATTATAATCTCGACAAGAAAACCGGCGCAAACTGGAGATATAGAATCGACAAGAAAGAAAAACGCATCTTTGTTGAAATGCAGGAAACAAAAACATTGTGGGATTGGGTTTTCAACTTTCTCGTAATACCTGTAGTTGTTACGAACGGAAAGAAGAAAATAATCACAACGCTTGGCTTTTATTTGCAAGCAAAAGCAGTTTTTAATTACGTCTACGAAGACTGGCTTAACAGTAAGTTTCCGATTGGCTATCAGTGGTTCTTTACAGGGTGGAGTCAGGGTGGTGCAACTTCTGCAATCTTGGGCTTTTTGATGGACGGCATAGTACAAAGCAATCTTATCATGTATGGAACACCAGCTTTTTGTTTCGGTCAGAAAAGCCTTGACACGCTTTGCGGTTGCTTCGGCACTGTGGAAAATTTCTTATATGAGAATGATTGGATAAAGTCGCTTATTCTCTTGTGCAAGCGGTCGCCGTCAACAAACGTAGAGCCGAAAGACCCAGACAAGCCTGAAAACTTAGACCAACGCCATCGGGTGTACGGTCATTGTTTATATCCATATCCGGAATTTTAGGGGGCTGTATTTTGGTTCTTACACTTAATGCCGATGAAAAAAAGAAAATCATTGCACTGTTGCGGAGCGAGAACACAAAGGCAAACGAGAAGTTGGCAAAGCGCATTGAAAAATCAATGCAGAAAATAAAGCCGCGTTCCGCAAAGCAGAAGGGCTTGGACTGGCAGAAAGAAATTTGCGCGATGATTTCACGAATCACAGGCATAGAATACAATCAGCAGTCAGATGATTGCCCTATTCATTCGAGGGAATCCGGCTTGAACGGAACTGATGTAATTCTTAGAGGCGAGGCAAAGAAGAAATTTCCGTTCTGCATTGAGTGCAAGAACGTGAACACAATATCTCTGCCGGAATGGGTACGGCAAGCCGAAAGCAACTGTGATGATCTGGACAACTGGCTTTTGTTTATCAAAAGCAAGCTGCTGCCGATGCATAGAGTTGTGGTAATGCCGCTCTCAAAGTTTGAGATTCTTGCTGAATTGATAATCAAAAAAAACTAAAATATAATTAAGAAAAGAAAAGATGTCTGAATCAGTTACCTTAGAGCTTGACCGTTTAGGGGTAATTATGATGACAGAAAAAATACAAAAATATCTCAAGAAATTGCAGGATTCTAAAAAAACACTGGTTACTAAAATCAGCTATGAATTCGGCAAGCCTGTTTCAATCAATGAATATTCTAACTATGACCAACTCTTGAAAAAATTTGCCGGTACGAAACCAGAACAAGAATTTGTCGCTGAAATTCTCAACGAATTCGGCGGTCAACGGAATTTCTGCGGCTTTATCGCTTTTGAACTTACCGAAGGAAAACTGACAGGGTACGCGACATACTCAACATATCGCGCCGAAACATTGCGGCAGCTTTTGGGGGTGTAACATGCAGTTTTGCCCGAAGTGCGGAAAAGAGGTTAAGTACATAGCGACAGGCTATGAATCAGTTGCGGTGTGCGAGGTTAATGAAATAACCATCGTAAACGAAAGAGGTCATAAGTTCAGCGGTTTTCTGCTGCATACATGCAAGGCGGTTGAGCATGGAAACGGAAGTAACGAACATCGAAGTCAATAAAACTTCTGCAAAACAAAAAAAGACACTGACAAAAAAGAAACACTCACTTATTGCCGTATTCAACGGAAATAAATACATCGATGTTGACACTGAATTTAAATGGTCTCAACCTCTGACGGATGCGCAAAAACTTTTTGTTGTCTATTGGTGCAATCAATCTTCTCTTAAAAAAAATGCAGCAGAAGCGGCAAGGCAAGCCGGATATTCCGTAAAGACTGCAAAGACACAAGCAGAGCAGCTTTTGAGAAAGCCGTTAATAATTGCAGAGATTAAAAACATCAATTCGCAGTTTCTAAAGAGCTTGACGAAACTTGACTTGGAAACGACTGTCAAAGACATTATCGCACGAAAACAAGCGCGTCTGAATATGAAACCGCATGAGTTTTATGACATTGAGCTGAAACACTCTGATAAAGGGTTTGAATACATCGACGCAACAATGAAAACGCCCGACAAGCTGACAGACGAGCAGAAAGCACTTATTGAAGATATTGAGTATGTCGGGCAAAGAAGCATACCGCATTACAAGCTGCCGTCAAAAGTTCAGACAGAAAACGAGCTTTTGAAAATCTATAAGGACTTCACCGAAAACGAGCAGCAGAATGATGATTATGAAGTAGAAACAACAGCGGAAATAATTAAAGGCAATCTGCAAGTAAAGACAAAAGTCATGCGGGCAAATGCGGAGATTGTCAGAGAATCAGAATTGAACAACAAGACAACTCAAAGAACGGAAGAGGATTGATAATATGAATAATCCTTTTGACTATGAAGAACATTCAATTACGATAAAAGTTGATACGGAGCTTTACTGTCTTATAAAGCATTATGCTATTGACCACGGAAATAATTCCGCAAAAAAAGCGACTAAGATGATTGTTCAAGAGTTTTTTGAAAAGCGAAAGGCAGAAAGAAAATGAGACTTTGGACACCAGAAGAAAAGCTGAATTATGCCTATGCGTTCATGCGCTATCATGGAGAACCGATAACACTAGATTTTTGGCAAGATGATTTTATTCTTAACCGCAACCGCTATATCTGCCTGTTAAAAAGCAGACAGACAGGCTTTTCTTTTATTGTCGCAATGAAAGGGCTTGTAAAAGCTCTTGATCCTGCAAGGTTTGATTATACAAAGCAGTTCATTTCATACAACATGGAAGACGCGCAAGAAAAGATACGATACGCAAAAGAATTTTATGAATCAATTCCGAAAAAACACAAAAAGAAGCTCGTTCATGCAACAACAACGATGCTTGAATTCAAAGATTGTGAATCAAATACTACAAGCCGTTTAATCAGCTTGCCATGCCGTCAGCCACGCGGGCGCAATGGCGACATCTGCCTTGACGAATACGGAATTTACACTCCCCGATTAGCAAAAGAAGTATATACGGCAGCTTCATTTTGTACTTTGCGACACGGCTGTATTGAAGTTGGAAGCACGCCTTTAGGAACTATCGGTAAGTTTTACGAAATATGCACGGATAAGAAGAACTATCCCGGATATGACCGCTATTTTGTGCCGTGGTGGTATGCAAAAGTAATGTGCAATGACGTAGCGGCGGCTGTAAAGTTTGCAAAAGATATGACCACACAGGAACGTGTGGAGAAATTCGGCACTGACAAGCTGCTAGACCTTTATCACAATACAACTCTTGAAGACTTTCAACAGGAATGTGAATGCACGTTTATAGATAGCGCGGCAAGTTATATTTCACTGGATCTGATTTATGCAAACACACCTGGAAGACGTGAAAGCGACACATTGCCCGATGATATGAACGATGAAGAATATTCCAGTTATGATTTTGAAATAAAAAGTTTTTCAGATGCAGATTCTTTAATTGCAAACTACAATCCGCAAAAGCACGGAACGCCGCTCTTTTTGGGTTACGATGTTTCAAAAAACAGGGATGCTGCCGCCATTTACATATTGGGAAAAAAGGACGGCAAAAAACGCGCCGTAATGCGGCTAGAGAAAACATCGGTATCTTTTACGGAGCAGAAAGATACAGTACGAAAACTTATGAATTCTCTGCCTATTTACCGCGGCTGCATAGACTGTACAGGTATGGGTGCGCCGATTCATGAAGACCTGCATAATGAATTCGGAGACAGAATCGAAGGTATCACCTTTACACTGCAATCAAAAGAAGTGCTTGCAATGGGCGTTAAATTCGGGCTTGAGAAGAACGAATTCGAGCTTGAAAACGACAGGGATTTTCACGCGCAAATACATTCAATTAAGCGTATGCCGTCAAGCGGCGGCAGTTTCCGATATGACGCGGAAAGAAACGAAAAAGGACACGCAGACAGCTTTTGGGCTTGGGCTTTGGCAAACCATGCAGCAAGTGCGCCGCAAATCGAAGAGAATTTTTATTCGGCTTATCATAGAAAAAAAACACAGAACGGTGTAAAATTATCAGAGAGTTTAGAAAAAGAACCTGTTATTTCCCAGAGCTTGACCGCTAGAACAAGAGGAAAATCACTGAATTCAGTGTTAAGGAAGGTTCGAAATGAATAATAATAAACTCCTACCCGCTCAACCAACACCAATAGACATTAAAAACGAAATTGAGCGCATGAATCGGACTGCAAGAAGATTCCAGAATTCCGGCTACTTTCACCCAAAACAAGACGGTGCTCAATCATCATTCTTTGACGAATGGACAGTCACAAACAATCTTTACGGCAACTTAAAGACAGCAGACGGACATATTAACAGAGAAGTTGACTGCAAGACCTTGCGCCGTGTCTCTAAAAAAGCATGGATAATCAATCTTTGTATTTTGAACGTCCAGAAGAAAATCAAACCATTCTTAAAGCCGTCAACCAATAGAAATATACGCGGTTTTGTAGTCAAGAAAATCGGTGAAGATGTTATCAAAGCAGCCGGACAAAAATCAAAAGAGCGCGAAGAAATTGAACGTTTCCTTTTGAACACCGGCACGGAAAAAAGCTACGACAGGGATAATTTCACAAGATGGGGCTTGAAGTTTGTCCGCGATGCTCTTGAGATTGACCAGAACGCTACAGAAATAGGATATACACGCGCCGGAAAGCCTTATGCGTTTTGGGCTGTAGATGGAGCAACTATTGAAAAGGTTTTGCCTAATCAAGACAATCCGTACAATATCAAGCATGTTCAGATTATCAACGCTATTCCTACTGCATACTATCCAGAAGGAACGTTGATTTTCGACTATCAAAACCCTAGAACTGATGTAAATTTCTCATTCTACGGTTATTCAGCCGTGGAACAGGCTATAGACCTTATAACAAGCTGCATTAACGCATTCACATACAATGCCGGATTCTTCACAGAAAACAAATTGCCGCGCGGTATGCTTTTGCTTGACGGAAACGCCAATCAAGAGACCGTTGAACAGATGGAAGACTATATAGCCGACATCATGAGCGGTTCAGTTACTAACCAGTGGAGAGTTCCTATTATTCCGGCTGGAAACGGAAAAGACGGAGAAGCGAATTCAATTAAATGGATTTCTCTTACTGGAACTAACAAGGAAATGGAATTCCAGAACTGGTTAGATTTCCTTACAAGTGCAATCGTTTCGCTTTTCGGTTGCAGCATGGAAGAATTAGGACTGCATAGCTCAAAATCACAGGCAATGTTTGAACGCAATACAACGCCGGAAATAGAAGCGTCAAAATCGCTTATTTTGGGCGATATGCTTTCTTATATGCAGCAGTATATCAATCAGATCGTAGAAAAAGCGTTTCCGGGCTATGAAATTGAGTTTGTCGGTTACGAAAGAGACGACCCGAAGCAGATTCTTGACCTTACAAAAGGCGAGCTTGAATCATACAAGACGCTGAATGAAGTGCGCAAGGAAAAAGGCTTGAAACCCATTGACGCTGATTGGGCGGATAAGTGCCCGGCAAATCCGCAGCTTGTGCAGATGTATCAATCATCACAGATGGACGGCGGCGGCATGGAAGACATAGAAGGTGCGGAAGAAGAAACACTGGAAGGAAACGGCGATTTTGGAGAAGAAGAAGAGCCTACAGGTGAAGAAGCTGAAAGCGAGATAGATGATAACGCATGGGAAGGTGTCGGCGGCGGTAACGAAGAAGAAAAGCCCGAAACAACCGAAATCGGAAAGTCATTGAATTTTAGCTTTTAAGAGGGTGTTATGTCTGGAAACGTTATCAATAAGAAAATTAACATCGAGATAAAGGATATAACAGAGGGAAACCGGCAGCAGAAATTTGAACAGCTTGCAAAATGCCTTAACGGTCTTACACCTGAATATGTTCCGGCTGATAATACGTCAAGATTGCCGGATATTAAGATAAGCCTTAAAAACAATGAACCGGCAAGAGTTGAAAAGGCATTGCGTACAATGTCTATGAGCTTGCGCTTGCCTGGTAAAGCTGCAAAAGGTGAAGTTTTTTTCTATAAGGCGCAAGAAGATTTAACCGACAAATGGTGTGATTATTTTTCAAATTACATTCAGAATATTTATGATTTCGTTACGGAATACTGTGATTTGCCAAAGAAAACCGTAATGTCAAAAGCCGAAAATCTCACATATAAAGGCAAGATTCTTTACTCACCTTCTACCGGCGAGCCGATTAAAAAAGCCGATTGGGAAAAGTTTCTTAAAAACCTTGAAAAGTTCCTTAACCGTAACAATGATAATCCGGCTGAAAGAATCGTGCTGCAGTCACAATGTCTTGCGAAAATCCTTAACAGGATGCTGAAATACAATACTTTGGAAGCTGTAAAAAAATTACGGCTTGAAGATACTGCATATCACGGAAAATCTTTTGACTGGATAAGCAAAGACATTAAGAACATGAAAGATGTTTTCGGTGAAGAACTGACACGACAGGAACAGGCACGAATTGAAATATATCAGCAGTCTGCCGCCGTCAAAGTTCAGAATGTTACCGAAAAGGTAAGAGGCGAAATTCAGCAGGTTCTTATTGACGGCGTAAGAGCTAAAAAAAGCAAATCGCAGGTGTCGCAAGATTTGTTTGATAAAATGGTAGGCGATAACCGCGATTATCAACGGCTTGCAGACACAGAGGTTCAGAACGCTTTCAACAATTCATTTATTAGAGAAGAAGTCCAGAATACGCCGGAAAACAAGAAAACATATTTCAGACGAATCGAGATAATTGACGGCAACACTTGCCCATTTTGCAGACAGATGAACGGCAAAATAGCGGTATGGAGTGACAAGCCGTTACAGAGTGATATTGCAAAAGACCCTATAGCTGATTATGTGCTTTGGGAAGGTAAAGAATGGAACGGCAAAGAGCATACAGTTGCTATCGGCTGCTTTCATCCGTGGTGCAGAGGCACTTGGGAACGATACGACGAAAGCGATGCACACATTGACGCTCTGATTGCTGAAAACAGCAACCGCGCTAAGAAGTGGAATAACGCCGTAAAACAGGCAACAAAAGAGTTTGAAGAAAAAGGCGTAAAGAATCCCGATGATTCCACAAAAGGCTTTACAGACAGAATACAAGCAATCTTTAACAGCGAAGATGTTCAAAAATCTCTTGATGGAGAAAAAGACAATCATGCACGGCATTATTTTTCTGAAAGTGAATTAAGAAAAAGAGGTGAAGAATTTTTGGGGCAACGGACTATAAAAGAGAAGCTTTTTTCGTTATGGCAAAGACGTTTATCTCCAGAATTACAGAAAGAAATGCTGAAACTCTTAAACGATAAAAGCGACGATTTTCATCTAATACCTCGTAAAGTATATCAAGTTGAAGGTTTTCCAGAAGGACAAGATTTAGAAAACTGTGAACTTTTTGAACTTGCTGATACTTATTTTGTTATCTCTTGTGGTGGAGATTGGCAAGATGAAAAACTGGTAAAATTTGAAATCGGTAAAAATGACAAATTATCAGCAAAGGTAATAAGCAAATGCAAAAAAGAAGATAAAAGAGATTTGCGAAAAAAAGTTGCATATATTCTTAATACTGAAATAACAGAAAAATCCCTTACATGGAGCGGTCACAAGCTGCAAGGACGCACTACCTTTAACGGCTTGAATATCAGCATTGAAAACAAAAAAGGCAGCATAAGACGCGGCACTGATTCAGACGGTCACGAATGGGCAATCACAATGCACTATGACTACGGATATATACGCGGTACAGAAGGTGTTGACGGCGATCACGTAGACTGTTATTTAGGCGGCAATGAAGACGCAAAGAACGTTTACATAATTCATCAGAAAATACCAGGAACTGATAAATATGATGAAGATAAATGTATGCTTGGCTTTGATACGCTTGCAGACGCTAAAGCAGCTTATTTAAGACAGTATGATAAGCCCGGATTCTTTGGCGGTGTTGATACTGTTCCGTTTGATGTATTCAAAGAAAAAGTGCTTTCTAAGAAATGGCACGGAAAAAGATTAAATCTGAAATAACACTGGGAGGTATATATGGCAAAGATAGGATTTTTAGAGAGGTACAGGGCGCGTAAAGAATGGGGTTTCATAGCGAAATCTTTTAAAGACACGTCCAAATTACACAAAGAAGTAATAATCGACAAGAACGGACACAAAAAAACGGTTTACAAGAGAAATGATGAATCGAAAACAAGTTTTAGAAATCCGTTTGCGGTGTTACTTGAAACATTCGCTATCAAACGTAAGCGTATAGAAGATGATTATTCAAAACACAACATTCAAAAAGAATACGGAGCTGACAAGCAGACTTTTGCCGCGCATGTGCTTGAATATTTTACGCATAAGATGAGTTGGGATAAGTATTTTTCAAACAAAGAAAAGCGCGAGCAATACAAAAAGCCGGAAACGCAGAAAGAAGTAAAAGAACGTGTATACGCAGAAGGTGTAGCAAAGAATCCGGCGGAAAAGAAAAAAGAATCTGACAAGATGGTAGTAAACCGCTCTTTAATGCGCAAAGTTTGGAGCATTTACAGCGTTGAAGGTCAGAGAGTTGCAGCTATTGAAAGCAAAGAAGCTGAAAAACAGGCAGCAAAAGACGGCGTTTTCACTGATGATAAAGAAAGCGAAGCCGAAGCGCATGAAAACCGTTCACAAGCAATGATGGGCAACCAGAATGCAAAGAAATTCGGTATGCCGGAAAATGACTACGAGATAATGCGCAACATGGTAAGCGAACAGGTCAACAGCTTTGGAGTTGTGAACCGTCAAATTCTGTTTGACAAGCTGTATAAGCGCGATGATTGGTTCAGACAAAAACTTGACAAATACGGCGGTACAACAAACGAACAAATAACAGGCTATAACAGGTCTGATATTTTCAATACATTATACGATGAGGTTATAGGAGACAGAAATGGAAAAAATAACACTGAAACTGGAAGAAACGGAATTTCCGATGGTGCTGAAAACTTACGGAGCGGACGGAGCGAAGGAACAGGCGATAAGAATGTGTCTGGCACAGGGAGCGGAAATAACGGAAGTGAATCTGTACAGCTGCTTGATGAACCTGGAAGAGGACTTGCAGAATCAAACGGTGATGATGTCAACGCCGGAAGAGGAAGAATAACAAAAGGACAGGCGCGTAAAATCCGCGAACAGTGCCGCGAGATTCTTAAAAAATCTGATTCAGAAATTACAGACGCAGACAAGCAGATTCTTGCACAGTATGTCGGTGCAGGTGGAACGGACGAAGAAGGAAGCTCAAACAGCGGCGTTCTTTATGAATTCTATACACCGCGCAATGTCATTTCTAAAGTTTGGGAAATTGTCGATAAATACAATCCGAGACAGGATAAGACCGTTATTGAACCTTCAAGCGGTATAGGACGCTTTGCAGAGGGAAGAAACGAAAAGTTCACAATGTTTGAACTGGAAGAAGAATCTGCAAGAATCGCGCACTTACTGCATCCCGATGCAGAAATCGTACAGGGAGCGTTTCAAGAAAACTTCATGAAACAGAAAAGAGGACGCTTTACAAAAGATTTTGAAAAGTACGATGTAGCTGTAGGAAATCCGCCTTATGGTGCTTACACAGGCAAATATAAGGGTATGGGAGAAGGTAAAGACTATAAGCGTTACGAAACTTACTTTATGTCGCGCACTCTTGATACACTGAAAGACGGTGGTATTATGGCAATGGTAGTGCCGAGCGGCTTTTTGAACGGCGGCGGTACATACGGAAAAGACCTTGAGAAAATCGCTGAAAAAGCTGAATTGCTTGAAGCGTGGAGACTGCCTAACGGAACTTTTGACAGTACGGATGTAGGAACGGATATTGTCGTATTCCGCAAGGGAAAAGGCACGACAACAGACGCGCTCAAAAACTATTTTACAGAAAATCCAGACCATATAGCCGGAGAAGTTTCTACAAGAATCGGACGTTTCGGAGAAGAAACATATATCAAGCCGAAAGACGGCGAGACTTTTGAAAGTGCCGTAGAAAACATCAATGTCGGCAGTTCAGAAGTTGAAAAAGCTATAGCAAAAGCCGCCGAAAACGTTGCTGTTACAGTTGAAAAAGAAGAGCCGAAAGAAGTTACTTCAAAAACTGTTTTCGGCGATGTGGTAAAACTGAAAGATGGCAGAATCGGCAAGGTTATCGGCTATACAATGAAGAACCGCAAGGCAAGCGGCGTTGTCGTAAATGTCGGCGGCGAAAGTGTTGAAGTGCCGTTTACTGATGAACAGCTTGCAAAACGCAACCGAAGCGAAGCCATGAAAGGCAACAAAAACGCAGAGGGCGAACATGATTATCCGATAGACCCTAACGCACATTTAATGAATGCGGACGAGTTTAACAAAAAATACGGTAAGAGCATTGACCCGAAAGACCTTGAGATTTGGAGAGTTACCGACAAATACGGTAATGTCGATATGTCGCGTCTTGATCCAGAACAGAGAGCGTATGTAGAGAAATCGAACCATTATGTTAAGGACGGCGGCATTTATGTGAACAAGGTAAACTTTGCAAGCGGCAATGTACGTAAGAAACTAAGGGAACTTGACCCGAACGACCCGCAATTTGAAATAAAGAAATCATTGCTCGAAGCGGTAATGCCGGAAGAAAAAGGTCTGCTTAAAGTCTGGAAAGAAACAGACGAAAACGGCGTAGAGGTTGAGAAATCGGAAGGTTTCACACTCTCACCTATTACCGACTGGACACGTGAATACAAGACGAAAGACGGTAAAGACCTTATAAGCGGTTTCTTTGAATGGGCGTATGCCGGAAACGGTTATTACGATGCAAGCGAAAGCCCGATTTCAAGAACTGAAATTCCTGCTGAATTGAGTTTCAATGATATTAAGGCGTTTATCAACAAAGAAGCGTTAAGGCTTGACCGTGGAGAAGCCGGAACTGACGATAAGAAAGGTCAAACAAGATACCGTGAACGCAAAAAGCAGCTTAGACGCGATACTGCAATCAAGCTGTTCAACCGTTATTTGTCAGAAGGTTTGAGCATAGAAGACCAGAAAGACCTTATAGAAGCATGGAACGATAAGGCAAATTCTTTTGTAAATCCAGATTACTCACAGATTCCGCTCTTTGTGGATAACATGAGCACACACAAGGGAAAGAAAGAATTCAACCTTTTGCCGCAACAGCTGAAAGGTATTTCAATGCTCTGCAATAAGGGCACAGGCTTGCTTGCTTATGATGTAGGTGTAGGAAAAACTGCTTGCGGTATTGTTGCGACCGTAAACCAGATTCAGACTGGACGGAGCAAGAGACCGCTTATTTGTGTTCCGAAACCTGTTTATAAGAACTGGATAAAATCAATTCATCAGTTATTCCCGGATATTAAAGTAAATGAGCTTGGAAACTTTTCTAAGGATTATTGGAATGACGGAATGAAGATTGAAGACGGTTCTATTTCAGTATGTACTTACGAAGGACTGGAAAACATCGGATTTAATGAAGCCGAAGAAGCTGAAATTCAAGATGATGTTGAATTCGGAGCTATGATGTCTACAGGCGAGAAGTCAAAAAGACAGCGAGCAAGCGAATCAGAAAAGGCAGCCGAAACCGTAGGCGGCATGACAAAAACACGCGATGAAGGTGTACAGTTCTCGGATTTGGGTTTTGACCATATTACCGTTGACGAAGTGCACAACTTCCGCAACTTGTTCAAAATGCCTAAGCACATGAATAAAAAAGGTGAAAGCGAACAGGGAGAAAGCAACGAATTTGACGGTCTTGGAAGCGGCGGAGACCCTTCTAACCGTGCAATGAAACTTTTTGCAATTACGCAATTAATTCAGCGTCACAATGACGGTAGAAACACATTCCTGTTAAGTGCTACACCATTCCAGAATTCACCGACAGAGGTTTATTCGATTCTGTCTTATATGGCGCGTGACAAGCTGAAAGAAATGGGCTATTACTCACTTGAGCAGTTTATTTCAAACTTCTGCAAAGTGCAGCGTGAGTATGTTGTAAAGGCTAACCGTGTAACGGAAGCACCTGTAGTTAAAGGCTTTGAAAATCTTACGGAATTGCAAGGCTTGCTTACAAACTACATGGATAAAGTTGACGGCGAAGAGGCAGGAGTTGTAAGACCTTACAAGAGAATGCATGCGCCGGAACTTGAGCTTACAGAACTTCAAAATGCAATAATGGACGAATGTTCAGCATATATTGAGGAACAGGAAGGTTTGCCAAAAGATAAACGTGACGACGGTTATATGTTCCGCGCGATGAATGCAATGCGGAATTGCGCATTAAGCCCTGCTCTTGTAGATTCCAGCTTTATCCCGGACGGTTACGAAGTGCCGCCGATGAGCGAAATTGTAGAATCTTCTCCAAAATTGAAGTTTATCTGTGATTCAATCGTTGCACAGTACAAAAAAGAACCGAAAAACGGACAAATTATGTACATGCCGCTTGGCGTTGAACAGCATCCGCAGGTAAAGAACTATCTGATTAAGCACGGAATCCCGAAAGAAGCTATTGAAATAATGCCGAAAGGCAGCACCGGCAAACTGTTGGACAGGCGCGAAGAAATTAAGAACGATTTCAACGATGTTGACGGCAAGTGCAAGGTCATTATCGGCGGTCAGGACATTAAAGAAGGTGTAACGCTCAACGGCAATACAACTGCTATTTATTGCGCACAGCTCGAATGGAATCCGACTGATGTTCAGCAGCTTTGGGGACGCGGCTGGAGACAGGGCAATCATCAGGGAATTGTTCATTGTGTAACGCCGCTTATGCACGATTCACTTGACCCGATGATTTACCAGAAGCATGATGAAAAATCATCTCGCACGGACGACCTCTACTCTTACAAAGGCGACTTGATGAATTCAAACGATGTAAACCCAGAAGAGCTGAAATTTGCGCTTATTAAAGACCCGAACAAAAGAGCAGATTTGCAAGTTATGGAGTTCACCGAAAAGAACAAGAGCGACCAGAAAATGTATGCGCAGCTCATCGACGTTATGCACAAGCAGATTGACGTTGCTTTCAAGAGCGATGAAACCATTGCAGAAGAGGCAAAGAACGGCGTGAACTGGCGTTTTGAAGGTGTTGAGGCAGAAGAAAAGAAAATCAATGAACGAAAGGAAAATATCAACGCTATTAAAGAAATGCTTGCAAAGTTCAAGAAGGACTTTAAGGGCAAGGAAGATTCTTATAACCATAACGACAGAGAAAACTTAAAAAAGTACGATGTCGCAGGAATTACTATCGCATGGAATTACTTCGACGGTAAGAAAGGTTACGAGGAAGCAATAGCAGATATGGAAAGAGGCATTGCTAACAACGAGGATAAAGCAGCTGAATCAAAGAACCTTATCAAGCAGTACAACAATAACTTTAAAAAGCTGAATGATACGCGCAAGTCTTGCAAGAAATATCTTGAATCTAAGGGCTTGAAAACAAAAGAAGATTGCGAGCAAAAAATTCAGGACTATGTAAAGCTCATGGAAGAGGCGCGAGATAATGTTGACAAGGCTAAGAGCATGAGAGATCAGTTCTATGTTGAAGCCGTTGCATATAACGAAGCCAACAAGAAAAATCTTCTTACTGTTGATGAGCTTGTAAAACAGAACGTTGATAACATTATGAACGACCTTCACCCTATGGATGATGAGTGGAAAGAAAAGATTAAGGCTGAAAATGACAAGCGTTTCGGACGCGGCAATGTCAGCAAGTCTTGGTGTTATTTTGATAAAAACGGACGGTTTTATCTTAGAAAAAGCGCATTTTACAGTTGATTGATTAAACAGACAGTGTGAGTTTATACTAAAAATTGCTTAAACGATTGAATGGTTTCATGCTGCTTGCAGAGCCGGTTATCTTTAAGGGTTTTTCCCTTGAGATAACCGGCTTTTTTTATCACTGAGGGGGATTTTCATGAGAATTGTATTTCATAAATGTGTTCAGAAGTCTGTACAGGAAAAAACTTCTGAAAAAGATTCAAAGTTCGATTATTTCAAGAAAAAGGTTCTTGAACATCTTGCTTCCCTGCAAGACAAGGAACATGAAGAGGTAAAAAAAGCGATTCTTGATGCAGAGAATTTGCAGAAAGCCGGTTATCCAGTCGGAACTATCCGCGAATGGAAGGGAAGAAAATATATTAAGGTTGCGCCGAACAAGTGGAGACCGAAATACGACAGCAATTCAAGAGGCGCAAAACTTTCTATTGCAGCTCTTAAAAGAAAAGCAGACGCTTGCGAAAGTTCAGAAGAGCTTTTGCAGCTTATTCTTGAAAACCGCGAAAGATTCTCTGACGATAAAGGCAGACCGCTGCCGTTTGTGAAGGAACTTTCTGATTATGTTTCAGCAAGAAATGACAAAATCGAAGGGAAAAAGCAGAAAGATACGAATGCAAAAGAAAAACTTGAAAACTACATGAAAGGCAAAAAATATTATGAAGGTTTCAAAGTAAACGTAAAAAACGGCTATGTGTCTGTTGAAAAAGACGGTATCGAATCAACGCATAAGTTCATATATGACGCAGACAAAAAGGACGGTCACGGCGACGACTGGAACGAAGGTGCATTGAGCAATCTTGTGCATAGTTGGAAACATGAGAATGAAGAAAAAGAATCAGAAGCAGAAAAGCACCAGAACCGAAGCGACGCGATGAAGGGAAACCAGAACGCTAAGAAAGACGGCACGATAGAAGAAACATTTGAAAGCAATGGCTACAAAAAGACAGACGACGGCTCATATTACAATGCAGAAAAGGATATAGCGTTTGTTCCATCAAAAGAGCTTAAAGGCAGATACGACGTTTTCGTTCATGGCATTAACCGTGATATATCTTTGCATCCCGATATTGGTTTTGAAAAGATGGAAACAACGGCACTTTATGACAAAGAGCTTTATGATAGAGAGATTGATGGTTTTAAAAAAGATTTTTCCAAACTTCCAGAAAGCAAGATAAAAGGCATCTACGACAAGCTAAAAAAACAAACAAATACAATTCAAATTTTCGAAATAAACGGCAAGTCTATAAAAATGCGTCTCCAGTATGCACTGGATATTCTGAAAGACATTCCGAAAGGCAAGAAAAAAGAAGAAAATCCAGACGGTGGCAATGGCGGCGATGAACCGCCGAAAGATGATTCTAAGAAACTTAAAACGGCTACAAAAGAAGAAGTAAAACAATTCTTAAAAGATGCAATAAATACAAAAGAGGAACGCCGTATTAGTTTAGGAAGTGTTTCTGATTCTGCAAAAGAAAGAATTAAGGATAAGACAGGCAAAGATGTAAACAGAATCATTCTTGATAGTGGTGAAATTCGTCATGCAATGAAAAAGCCAGAGCACCATATAAACCTGTCTGATTTAGAAAGAATCGGTGAAATTGTAAACTCTACAAATGAAATCACACTTGAAGATGAAAAGCATCAGAATAACGACGTAATAAGATTCGTTGAAGAAGTTGAAAACGGTATAAATCTAATTATGGAGTTTAGAGCAAGAAAAGGCGATTTGTCGCTTGTTACGGCATATCGTGAAAAAAGGGCAGACGCACCGATGAAAAACCCCGGGCAAACGTCCGAAACGCTTCGTACCTCTGATTCAAATATATCACAATCTGGAAAAAATTCAAGTGGAATTTCTGATATTCGCAAGAAGTATGAATCATCAAAAAGCATAGAGGGAAACAAAAAGACTGTTACTCTGCCGGACGGTACAAAGATAAAGTGCCATTATAAGCTCGTAGAAGCTGACGCGCCGACTGCAAGCCATGATGAAGTCAGCTATGCGCCTACAAAGGGATTTCCGAAGAATGAAAACGGACAAAACATAAATGACCGCGACTATCAGAATGACAAAGACGCGCAGGAAAGCGTAAGAAAGATTGCAGCTAACTTCAATTCCCTTGCGCTTGAATCACCGCCGATTGTCACAAAAGACGGTATTGTTATTTCTGGCAACAACCGCACTATGTCAAGCAAACTTGCCGCGAAAAACGGCACTGACAAGGCATATTTGAACGATTTGCGCGACATGATAGACGAATACGGACTTGAAGAAAGCGACTTGGACGGATTCAAGAATCCTCGTCTTATTCTTGAGGTTGACGAAGAGCACAAGGGCGATTATACGACGGAAGAATTCGCGCAATTCAACCGCGACACAAAAAAGACTATGAGCAATGTCGAAAAAGCCGTAAAGCTCACAAAAACGCTGAATGAAGAGAAAATATCATCAATAGCCGGTGAACTTTCGAACTATGACACAATGAGCGATCTATACAACGACGCTACAGGTTGTCAGAAGTTTGTTTCAAAGCTGATTGAAGCCGGAATTATCGGCGATAACGAAAAGGCTCAATACTGCAAGTCAGACGGCACTTTGAACGATACTGGAAAAGATTTTGTCGAAACCGTTCTTGTCGGTTCAGTGCTCAATGAAAACAACATCAGAAAGCTCGACAGCGCGGGCGGAAAGAGAATCAGACAGAAACTTGTAAGGGCAATCCTTCCGCTGATTGAGAACAAGGGAAACGGCAAGGAATATTCTTTCAACAATGAGCTGAACGAAGCTGTTGATATTGCCGTAAACGTTGCGAAAGACCACAAGACATATCCAGACGTAGAGACTTATCTTGCGCAAGGTTCTTTGTTCGGAGAAAAGAAGCCGGACGAAGTGACAGGAAAGCTCGCAAAGCTGATTCACGATGAAGGTGAAAAGGCTTTTGCAAACCGCATGAAAGATTTGGGCACAGGTTTGCAGCAGAGCGCAAACGGCGAAATGGACATCTTTATCGGCGGCGTTGAAAGCAAGCAGAGCCTTATGGAGAAGTTTCTTGAGATTAAGAAATCAGTTCAAGAATTATTAACAAACATTGTAAGAAAAGAACAGACAACAAGACAGCTTGTTGCAGAGGTTCTTTCAGATATTGCATAAAGGGGTGGCAAAATGAAAATAATGTTCAAGCGCGGGCTTTATGATGAAATGGTTAAATCTTTCGGCAAGAAAGACACTTCAAAGCTCCACAAGAAACGGATAACTGACAAAAACGGACACCAGCGCGATGTATGGGTCAAAAATGATGAAGCCGGAAAGCAGCAAGCCAAAGGCAATGCAGAGCCGAAAGAAGAAGGAAAAATGCATTCATACGCGCATACCAGAGGCGACTGCATTGTCTTCAATCAGGGCGGAACTGATTTGACAGGGCAGATTGTCGGAATCGGAGCGGACGGCGTAACAGTTAAAGGCACAGGCAAGGCAAAAGGTCAGATGTTCCGTGTAAAGCATGAAGATGTAAAACAGGTTACTAAGATGATTAACCCGAATGACGCGATACGCGGACTTATGGACGCAAACAGCGTTAAACCAGGTTGGCGCGGTACAAACGGTTTGCAGCCGGAATCTTGCGATTCGATTGACGGCTTGTATAAGACAATCGAAGCCGTGCGCGGCGAATTCAGCGGTATTACAGACGGTATCTGTCAGAAATTCCTTGCGCTCAACCCTATTGTAATGAAAAGAGCAACTTTGAAGAGCGAAAAACGAATCAAAGAAAAGCTGCGTGAAGACCAGAAACAGAATGACCTTAACGGTTGCAAAGATGTTGTTTATGATAAAAAGACAGACACTTATCATTGCCGTACAATCCGCGATTGTGACGGACATACAATCTGCTTGAACAGCGTTGAAGATGTTGCGAACGTGCTTAAACACCTTGACGGCATGAAAGAAGTTGCAAGAATAAAAAATAATTTCGGCAAGCCGTCACCTGTCGGATATTCCGACATTAACGCAAATGTCAGACTTTCAAACGGCGCGATTGTCGAATTGCAGGTAAATACTACCGCTAACATGGTTGCAAAAGAGCGTTATGGTCATGCACTTTATGAAGTTTTCCGCTCTGTTGCAAGCAATCCGAAATATGCAAAACTTGCCGATATTATGGGTAAGGCACAGACAGACCTTTACGGACTTTCTAACAAATATTCAAGGGAAGGAAATTTCCCGACCGACAATATACCAAAAGGCAAGGACGGTAACGCAAATATTTTTGACGGCGGCTATAAGCATGAACCTTATGCAGCTGCAATCAGAGGTTATGTAAACAGTGCAATGCCGCTTTTCAATCAGGCTAAGTCAGAAGGTGCTTTGAATGAAGAGACTGTAAAGCACTTTGAGAACTTGATTGATTATATACGATAATTCACTTGAAAAAATAAGCCTTTAGGTTTATATTAAAAGTGTAAGGGGGTTAAATATGAATTACTACCTTGACGATAACGATTGGGTTTATGCCATTGATAAAGACGGCAAGCAGTACGCCTTTAACGCAAAAACCAAAAAACTTGAAGAACGTCCTAATTGCGTTGATATAATGTGGGGCGGTTGTACAGAGGAATACGCAAAACAGCGTATGGCAGAAATTGCTGCTGCTTAACTAATAAATAAAGACTAATCAAGCCGTGAATTATCACGGCTTTTTTTTATTTTTTCTGCCGATAAACTAATTGAGGCAGGAAAAAGAAAAATGATTAGCGGAACTGAATTAAATACCTTTTGCGCAAGACTTGAAAAAATCGGCTATAAAATAGGCAGTAGAGAAATTGACGAAGAGCAGAGAAAAGAATTAAAAAAGGCATATCAAAAAGGACTGGATGAAGGAATTGCAGTTTATGAAGAATCTGCAAAGATAATATCTGAAAGAGATATAAACGATTTTATAAATAGCTAAAACTTTCAATAAATACCCTCTTATCGGCTAAATTCGGGGCTGTAAGAGGGTTTTATTTGTTGTTTGATAAATTACATTCCGGCACAAAACAAGCGCAATCAGCGGCTTTTTTTTATCAGTTGTTCGGAAATCAAGAAAAATCTTCTTCTTTTGGCAATAAATATTTATTTTTCTTAAACATTGTTTGAATTTTATTATAATATTCCAGGTCTTCTTTCTTATATCTGTTTAATAATTCTTCAACGTCTTTTACATAATTTATGGGTTTGCCGTCTTTTGTTCTTTCTCCATACGCTTTCCAGTTTTTGGATAAAATTATTCCACCTGCATAGTTATCATGTTCTTCAAAAGTAAGGCTGTTATCGTCTTCCAAAATGCAGTTTTTCCAAGTATACACATAATTAACGCTAACTTTATCTTTCATATTATAACCTTCCTGAATGAGTAATAACAATGTGGACCACTATTGATATAATCTATGATATATTTTTCACCTTTTGTTATGTCGCCGAAATAAATTTCTGAATCATAAGGTATATAAAATTCTATTTCTCTTTTTATGCGTCCTTCTTTTATATGCAGTATTAGTTTGCATTGGGCTGAATCGGGATAGGATTCTATTTTATAATCGAGTAATTTTCCTTTCCACTTGTTTATATAATTCATACCTAACGAATTTGCATAGTCCTCGACTATTTCTACTTTTCTGTATCTCATCAGAGTACGAATAGCGTTTCTTAGATGGCGCTTGTCTAAGCCGTCAAAATAACGAAGTTTTTCCATATTTTTCCATATTTATTCAGCGAAAACGGCGTTTATGGTGTCTTCAAATTCACAGATAAGGCATACAAAAGCATGTCCTTCTACATAACCATTGTAACAGAATTCGCCTAACCTTATCGCGCGTAATATTTCGCGGTAATACCATTCAATATCTTCTTTGCTTGCGTTGAAACGCTTCCAGAGGTCAGCACCTATCTGCTGCTTGTCGCGGTACATGCTGCGAATATTTGACAGCTTATCTGCAAAACAGACGAGCTTTGTTTTAACGTTCGCTTTTTCAAGATGATCTATAGTTGCCTGTTTGCGTTCCTTGCAATTCATTGATGTAAGAATCTGCATTACTTCCATAGGGTGAACTATGTAAGGAATATCCGTTCCCTTGCGTTTCTGGTTCTGGTGTTTGATTGTAGCGAAAATTATCGCCTCTTGAATTGCGTTCATTGTGCTTTCTCCATGTTCTTATATTCTCCGGCGTAACAATAGCCGAGAAAACGCCAAAATTCCGGCTGTTCATTTGCCTTTACAAGAGTAAGATATGTCGGTTTTCCGTCAACGTGACTGTGCGGCTCTCCCAGTTGGAAATAACCCCAGTCTAAATTTTTCGGCGGTACGCTGTTGATTAAATCCCATGCTATATTTTCGTCAAAATAGTCTCCCGGCTTGAAATTTTCATCAATGCTCGTTTTCCAGTCGTCATGCTGCATTACAGAGACTTCTTCGCCTGTTATCAGTTTTGCCTTATACATAACATCACCTCTATTCTTCTTTTTCTTCGGGAAACAGCTTAACAAAACATTCAGTACAGATATGCTTTGTTATGCGTCTTCCGTGTGATTCGGGATATTTGAGCTTTATTCCGGCTTCGTTATATCCGTAGCAGTGCTTTGCCGTTATTGTAAATTCCCTGTCTTTAGGCTTTTTGCATAAATCACAGACTTTTTTAGGATATACGCAGATTACCGTAAAATTGTTGCAGTCTGATTCCTGAATCATCTTGATTGCATCATCTTTTTTCATGCTGTTGTCTCCTATGCGTAGCCGCAAGTCTTGCCAGTTCTTTCCCAAAAATTGCCGTGGTTGCCGTATCTGAAAATGTCTCCTTCCAATCCAGATTCAGATACAACCGTACAATATCTGATGTGACCATATTTCTTTTCAATCATCTGCTGCAAGCCGCCTAAAGTGCTCGGCTCGTCTTCGGTGCTGTACTGGTCAATGACGTAATAGTGATAAATCTTTTTGCTGCTGAATGATGTCTGCAAGATGATTTTGACTGAATCATAAAGGAATGTTTCTTCCGGCTTTTTAATTTCCTTGCAGAATGGTTCATTGTCTGCCATAGTGCCGTAAACTACGGCTGATGCACACAGGTCTTCTATTTTTTTATATGCTTCGTTGTATTTGTCGCCGGTGAAATACTTTTCCGTATCATGCGCCATAAAATAATCTGCAAGCTCTTCTATTTCTTGCGCATGGTCGGCTTTCCATTCTTCAAACTCTTTCGAGATCATAATCACCTTCTTGTCTGGAATAAGGAACACATGGTCAAGAAGAACATCTACGAATTCAATGTTCTTTTGACCGTGCTGTTTCGCTTTGCTCAAGAAAGATGGAGAGAGGTTTCTTTTGCAAAGTCAGCGGCTGCTGTGGACAGCTTGAGTTCATTTCCAAAATTAAGATATATGATATAAAAGTAAAAAAAAGACTAACCTCATCCATACGGACAAGGGTGTATAACAACCGTCAACGGCGGCTGATACCTGGTTATTGGTGTCTGATTCCCTTGCCTTTGCAAGCATGGCAGACGGTTTTTATTGCAGTAAAAGGGCTTGTTCTGATGCCTGTTCCGTCGCAGACAAGGCATTTTGTCTGCTTTTTCTCTTTTTTTTGTAAGTTTTCGAGCTTTTTCTGCAATGCGTTTCTTTCTTCTATAAGCTGATTTACCGTATATTCAAAATATCCTATGTCTTTTGCCGTTCTTTTATCGTGCGGAATTTCCTTGTCAAAGTGCATAAGAAAAAGGCAGTTGCAGATAGCATGAGCAAGGTGCGGCAAGCCGTCGCCGCCTTTTCCTGTGTCGTTCTTCTGCCCTTTGGTGTATGCGGTTACATGTCGCATAAGCGCGTCAACATAACGTTTTGTGTCGTCACATTTTTTCCAGTTGTCGTCGCCGTATTTTTTTGCGCCGTTCATGAGCACTTTTATAACGTCTTCCATAAGTTCAAACGGCAAGAGAGACCATCTTAATTTTCCGCCATCGTCTTTGTTGAAATTGTTCATTTAAGCTCCGTTTCTCCAGTCTTGCAGGTGAAAGGACTTGAACCTTCATTACCGTTATCCTGATGGGAATACACCTGCACAGGGCAAAAGCCCTTAATTTTTTAAGCTACTTTTTTTGTGTTTCGCCGGTGATGAAAGCAACAGCTGCACCGATTGCGGCGATTGCGACAAAGAGCATTTTAACGCCGCTGCTGATTTCGGCTTCTGTCATGCCGCCTAAAAGAAGCACGATAAGACCGACTGCAACCATAGCCCAAGCCGTGTATTTAACCCACTTCTGCTTGAAAAAGTCCTTGATATTCATTTCTGACTTTCCTCCCTGTTTATTTTTTAGCTGTACCATGTACAGCTTTTTCTTTAATGCCTAGTTTCATTTTCAGCTGCCGTCTTTGTTCGTACATTTCATAATCCTCTTTTGTCAGAATTTTATATTCAATGCCGTAGACCCCCATACGTTCTGACACCGTATATTTAGTCGAAATTGTATTGATGTGATTTGTCAGCACTATGGGAGATACTTCGCCCAATATACGGCGGATTTCCTGACATGACACCCAGCCGCTTTTTAATAATGAGATAATCTTTTGGTGTATATCATCGTTAATATTTATAGGAACTGACATAAAATTCTCTGAAAACATGCCGATTATATAACCGGCTGCTAAATCAGCTTTATTGATATTATATATCAATAAGTATACAATATCAAGTGTAAAATATACACAATATACGGGATTGACAAATGGATATGAAAGAGATAATAAATGTTTGTTGTGTCAGACGGAAAATTTCAAATGCGGAGCTTGCGCGTAAGATGAACACCTCACCGGCGAATCTTAACCATAAGATGCAGCGCAATAATTTCTCAACAGATGATTTGGAGATTATAGCGAAAGCTCTTGACTGTGATTTGGAGATAAAATTTCTGGATAAGGAAAGCGGTAAATCTTTAGCTTAATCGGTTTATTGACAAACACAAAAGTATTCATATAGCATAAAATTATGGACGGAGAAATTCACGAAGTCACCACCAACAACTTTGAACAAATGTGTATGTATACGCCGGATTTCTTTTATGATAACCCGGAAATACAGCTTAAAGACATTTATTCGTTGTTGAGGTACAAGCAGATTAACAAGGCTTTTGCACTTGAAGAGCTTGAGCTTTACTATAACTGGTGTAAAGATAAAACAGCTGAAATAACTGCTTTATATGAAGAACTGAAAGAAAAGATACTTGCATGGGAAGTGCCTGTTCTGCCCGACCCTTAATGCAGACGGAACACTGACACATATTATTAGCAATTTTATTAAGATTTGACCCTACAGGGCAGTCGTTACTACGGTAATGGCTGCCCTTTTTTTTTGTTTTGGAGTGGATATGACAGGAACAGACAAACACAATGAAGTTTTTTTGGAGCTGACAATCCGCAAGTCTATTGAAGAACAGACTGACGAATTCGGAAACTATTATTTTGAAGTTGAAGCAAGCAATGAAAATGTGGATTTGCAAGACCAGATTGTCTTGCAGCGTGCGCTCATGGAATCGAAAGACGAATTCTTGCGCGGCGGCGTTATTTCGCTTGATCATCAGCACAGACGCAAGGACGAAGACGGCAATGTGATAATTGATGATTCAATGGTTATCGGCGAGCCGGTTGACGTGCGTTTTGATGAAAAGCAGAAGAAAACAATCGTAAAAGGCAAGCTCTACAAGACCAAAGAAAAGGCAAAGGACATTATAGACCTGCTCAAAGCCGGTTCAACAAGGGTTCGTGCGAGCGTAGGCGGCATTTTTCCGCAGATTATTAAGGACGCGAAAACAGGCATTGAGACAATCACTCATGTGCTTTGGAATGATTTGGCACTTACTACCGCGCCTGTAAACAATACAGTCGGTTATGCAAACTTTGCAAAGAGCATGACGGCTGCTGAATTCGTCCGCGCCTTGCCTCTTGAAGTAAAGAAATCACTTTGCGCCGGATATAACACTGATTCAGCGGCTAAAACCGGCGGTGAAACACTCATTCCTGAAGACGTTGGTACAAAAACAATCGACGCAACGGAAAAATCAGCAACAAAAAAAGACGAAAAAGCCGTTATTGCCGACTTGGTAGACCTTTTGAAGAAAAGGCGCATTGAGAACGAGAAAGACGCAATCGACTACCTTGTGGCAAACGGAATTGACAAGGAAAAAGCCGGGGAGATTACCTCGGATATTATACAAGAAGGGGGACAAATGATGAGCAAATCATTTTCCAGTGCGGTTTCCGCTATCTTGAAGTCTCTCACAGGCGGAGAATCGGAAAAGAAATGCAATAAAGCCGAACTTCCTGACGCAGAGCTTAAAGAAGAAGAGAAACTCGTTATCGAAGAGCCGGACGAAAAGGACGGCGGCGAAAAAGACGAAGGCGAAGAGAAAGACAAAAAGCCGGAATCTGCTGAAAAAGATGACGACGAAATGGTTGAAGGCGGCGAAATTCTCAAGGCTCTCGACGCAGACCTTACGCTTATGCAGAAGTCCATTGTCGATACAAACAAGCGTATTGACGACTTGGGCGAAGCTCTTACGAGCATTGCACAGGCTTTGACTGCAATCGGCAATGAAAAGCTGCCGCCGAAATCGGTGATGTCAAAAAGTCTTGACGGCACACAGGCTGCTGCACAGCCCGGCACATCACAGAGACCAACCGAAGACGACCTTTACAGGGCGCAGTGCGTTCTTGCTAAGGCTGTCAAAGAAGGACGTTTGGACATGGTGAAGTCAAGCATGATTTCTTCTGATATGCAGAAGTGCATGTACACCGGAAAACCAATGCGCAAAGATTATTACGAGTTCTTGCAGAAAGAACTTGCGAAGGAGGCTAACTAATGGGCGGTTATTTTGATAACGTTTCTTCCGGCGAAATGAGTTCGCAGGAAGTCAACGATTTGCAGAAAGCATTGCAGGCTGGTTACGGAACTGATTCATCTCAGTTTACCGGCGGTCGTGCGTTGATTCCTGAAAACCTCGAAGCAGAGGTTATCAATGTTGTTGCAGAACTCAAAGAAGACTGCAAGATTGTGAATTCCGTAAAGAAAACTCCTGTACGTTCAACCGTACACGAAGTAAACTTGCGAACTTCTCACGGTGATTACAGACACCTGTCTGTAGCAGAAGGTGGTTCTTCAATCGGAACAGACCAGGCACTTAACCGTAAATCTTTTATGATTAAGTACCTTCAGACACGCCGTTCTGTAACAAAGCAGATGGAAGCGTCTGAAACTTTTGAAGGTGCACTTGCTTCTGAAAAGCTCTCTGGTGTTGAAACAATCATCAAGGCTTCTGAATTCCAGTGCTTCCACGGTGATTCTGATGTAGTTCCTACAGAGTTTGACGGTTTCCTTGCTTCTATCAAGAAAGCAAGCGCAGCAGACCAGAACATCATCAACCTCAATGGTGCTTCACTCGGTTCTTACGGTGAAAGAATCTTTGATGAAATCGCCGCTATGGTACGCGGTAAGGGCGGATTCCTGGAAAAAGCATTCTTCCCTGTTGCCCTTGCAAAAGACATTAAGGAAATGTTCGCAGACAAGGCTCGTTATGTTATGAACATGCCTCTCCCGAACCTTTCTTTCAAGTCAATTCCTGACTACGACACTGCTGTCGGTGCAAAGATTGCTCTCAGCGGTGAAGATGCCGGTGACGATATGCTCTTTGAAGTAAAGGGTACTGTTGCTGCCGAAGGTGACGCAACAAAACGTCCTGCCGCTCCTGCAAGCGTAACTGCAAACGCAGCTGCCGGAACAGGTTCAAAGTTTGTTGCCGCCGATGCAGGTGACTATATGTACACTGTACACGCCGTAAACCAGTACGGTATTTCAGCAGGTACATCACTTGCCGCAGCTGTTACAGTTGCAGCCGGAAACGTTGTCACTTTGACAATCACTCCTGGCTCTGGCAATGCCGCAACAGGCTTCATCATCTGCCGTTCAAAGAAAGACGAAACAACCGTTATGGAAATGGACAAGGTTGCAAACAGCGGTGACGCTACTACAACTTATGCAGACAAGAACGAAGAACTGCCTGGTACAGCTTCAATGATCTTCCTGCCTAAGAAGAGAATGCAGAATGTTTATACATTCGCTCAGCTTCTCCCTGTATGCACATTCCCGCTTGCTCCTGTTGACAAGGCGGAAACACCATTCCTCGTAATGATGTACGGTGCTCTTGAAGTCCGCGCGGCTAAACACCTCGGTCTTGTAAAGAACATCTCTTACAGCGGAGGCTTGTACTAACATGGCTGCAACATCTAAGAAATCGAACATAGGTGTTGCAAAGTCTAAGGCTGCTGCTCCAAAGGCGGCAGCCAAAAAGACAGAAACACCAGTGGAAAATGCTGTTGAAACTACAACAGAAGAAAAGGCTGTTGAAAAGACAGAAACACCAGTGGAAAAGACTGTCAAAAATACAGAAAGCGGAAAAACAGACGGCTTGAACGGCTTGCCTTTTAAGGTTGAAGACGGTCTTGTTACTGTTATTTCTAAAAAACGCGCCGGAAAAGCTGTATATGGAACTACAGGCGACATCGTAAAGTTTGACGAAAACGGCATTGCCAAAGTCAAGCTCGAAGACGCACTGCATTTTCAGCAGATTCCCGGCTTTGAATTCAAATAAAATTAAGAGGGCGCAGAATGATAGCCGCATATTCGGTTAACAACAGAATAGTAATCACCATAGACGACGCAGCTCATACAGGTTACAGACTGGAACGGCGTAGCTACGATGATGAAACATATTTAGTTTACACCGAAAGCGGCTTCTGTGTTCCTGATATTGAACATCCACCAGTAGCCGTAAACGGCGATATTCTTGACAATTTTAATCTCGAAAGCAATAAGCTTTATTCATACCGCTACGTTGATTTTGAAGCGGTTGAACCTGCCGAAACTGACTATATTTACTCAAACTGGGTAAGGAACGGCGGCGATAAGGCGATTGGATATACATTCAACAATTATAAAGTTCCTGACGGTCAGTGGGGAACAATCGTAACGCCCGATGATATGCGCTTTACATATCTTTGGGGAACTGATTTTAAGGCGACAAACGGACAGTCATACACTGACGAGCAGATACAATACTTTATCGATGCAAGCGTTGAAGAAATTGAACGGCGGCTTGATATTACGATTAAGAAGCGGAAAATCCGCTGCAATGCAAAAGACAGGAAACTTGAAAAAGGCAAAGACTATGACGTTGACGAAGCGGTTTATGACTTTAAGTTTTCAAGAATCTCAAGATACGGTCTTATCAAGACAAGGCAGAAACCAATTATAAAGCTTCATAAACTGGAACTGCTCACAAGAATGCAGGGCGTAAGGGATATAACGTCTACAACAATCGTTGACAAGGAAAAAGGCGTTCTCAAGCTGATGGAACGCCCGATAAGACCAGACGACCGCTCAAGCATGATTCATACAGCCGTAAGTATTTACGGAAACCAGACCTTGCAGTCACAGCTTTTCTATGCAATCGACTATGACGCAGGATTTGAAACAAGTGACGATGTGCCGAAGGATTTAAGGCAGATTATAGCCAAAATGGCGGCTGTAAGTCTCTTGAACATCATCGGTGACGGTCTTATGTCGGGCTTTTCAAGCTCTTCTCTTTCTATGGACGGTCTTTCTGAATCATTCAGCTCTACACAAAGTGCTACATCTGCCTACTTCGGTGCACGTATTAAAGAGTACAAAGACGATATAGACCTTTATATTAAAAACAACAGGTTCAAGTTCACAAATATGGTTATCGGCTCATTGTGATTTATCCGCTTGTAAGGCGGTAAAAATATTTAAGGGGTGTTGTTATGGATTTATCTAAAATGAAAAAGGGCTGCCCTTATGGCAAGAAACTGGCAGAAGAGCTTGACAGCGGCGTAGAAGCACGGCTTGCGGCTCTTGAAGCAAAATTTGCGGCTGTTCTTGCTGCTACAGACACAGACGACGGCAAGACTTTGCAGATTGATTCAAACGGCAAGGTTGCGCTTGTTACTGTATAAGCACGGTTGCAAAGCCTATGAAGGGATAAAGGCGTTATTTTACTTTTCCGCCTAAAAGTAAAACAAGCGGAAACCGTATTTTATTTTTGCATAATTCAGAGGAATAGAAAAATGCCGCTGTATGTTGAAAGAATGTTGCGCGAAAGCGAGGATTTAGCCGGAAAAATCAGAAGGGCTAAGAAAGTAATCGAAAAAGAACCGCACAGGCTTGATAAGACGCAGAAAATGCTGCTTGCGGAGCAGATAAAGTACATGCAGAGTTATGCAGAATGTCTTGCAGAACGGATTGAATACGAGAAGAACAAAGACAAGTAAAAATCTTTTTTATATATAAGGAGCTTAACTATGACATCAACAGCTATACCTTTGGCACAGGGCGAGACACTTGACTTGAAGAGCTTTGTCTTGGTCGAAGTGAACGACGACAGATATGATTTTCAGGGCTTGAAAGCAGACGTTTCTTCTCTGCCTAAAGTAAACGCAATAGGAACAGGTTCAACGGCGTACTGCATTGATACGGCGGAACTTTACATTTACGAAAAATCATCACGCACTTGGTATGCACAGTAAGGGGGCTGGGTTATGAATATATTAGCTCTTCTTGCGATTGCAAAGAAATATACAGACGGCAGCATCGCCGGAATAACAGGCACTCTTGCAGGTAAAAACTGTACGGTCGATTCAATTACGCCGATAACCGGCGGAAACAGAATCACTTTCAAGTGGACTGCCGATGACGGTACTGTGAAGACCGACGCAATCGACGTTATGGACGGCGTTGACGGTGCAGACGGTCAGACTGGTGCTACAGGTGCAACTGGAAAAGGCATTAAGTCGGTCGCTGTAAACGCAAGCAATCACCTTATCGTAACTTACACAGACGACCAAGAAGTAGACGCAGGGGAAATTGACGTATCAAGTAAGGCAACAAAAGTCAGCGGTGCGACAAGCGGACACCTTGCAAGCCTTACATCGGGCGGTGATTTGCAGGACAGCGGAAAGAAAGCTTCTGACTTTTTAGATAAACTTGATGAACTTGCAACTACTGAACTGACAATCTATGTAGATTATGCAAACGGTTCTGATGAAAATGACGGTCTTACAGAAGAAACACCTATTAAGATATTTGATTTTCAAGCACTAAGAAATAAATATCCACTCTATTCTCGTTTTACTGTACTTTTTATGTCAGATTATACAGGAGACATTACAGTAGAAAACTTTACTTGTATTGTTTTCAAATCAAAAGATGTAGTGGCTTCTAATTGGGAAACAAATAGTTATACGGTAAACGGCAAGTTTGTTTTGAACAATATCAATGAAGTGTTCCTTCAATTCTTGAAAGTAGCATCTGTAGGCACAGGAGCAGGTACGGATATTTATATTCAGAATTGTGGTGTCGCTTATACAGGATATTTACAAGTTACAAACTCTTCGGGCGCAACGGTTAATGGACGTGATATTCGTGTTGCGAAGTGTGCAAACTTTGTCTTTAGAGATATAATCCTAAAGAATGAATCTACGGGAAACAGATACGGATTCAGCTTTGAGTCTTCAAATGTTTTTGCCTTTGGTAAACCTAATTCTACTAAAATGACAAATATAACATTTGGTTTTGACACTTATCCAAGTGGACATAGTGAAAACAGTCAACTTACTATTCCTCGCGATGTATTCTTTACTTGTGGTGCTAATCAGATTATGGGTCCAGACTTCAAGGGTATTGTTGTTATGGACGGCTCTATCTATAGCACTGTGGGTAATTCATCATCTACTACAGGTAAATATTACTACGAGGGAAGAAAAATAAATCTTTTACCAAAACATGACTTTACAAGCACAGAAGGAATGGATAACAAGACATTGAAGAAACCGACAGGTGCTGGCTCATATCAAGGTCTTGCTATCTGGAATGATATATGGATTCAGCTGTTTAACGGCGGTATGTGGGCAATGTACGATATGAACAACCCTAATAATGGTACTGCTATTGCTTCGGGTTCTCTTGGAAGTGCAGGAGCTGACAATCATGCTAACAGTCTTACTTTTGGTAAGAAGTATGACAACAGTGATCCGTTCCCATTACTCTATGTTACAGGCTGGATTGATGATATTGAAACAGGTGGTACAGGCTCTTGCTGCTATGTTGAGCGTCTTGTTTCTGACGGCAATGACGGCTATACCTCAAGCTTGTTGCAGACAATCGATATAGATTATACAGATTTTGCTTCAAAAGGGTTCAAAGTACCTTATCCATACCTGAACTTTTTGTGCGATGTGGATAACGGTTATCTGTATACATTCAGTGCAAAATACAGAACAAACGGCTCTCAAAGTCAGTATGACAATGAAAACCGATACTATATCACAAGATTCAAGATTCCAGACCTTTCAAACAACTCAGTTACTTTGACAGCAGATGATGTACTTATTCAGTGGGAGCTTCCTTATGATGTTGACTTCACACAGGGCGGTACAATATTTAATAATCAGATGTTCTGTTTGTTTGGCGATGGAAATAATACAGACCATAAAAACGCAATACTTGTTTATGATTTGTTAGAAGGTTGTGAAGTATCTAAGGTTGATTTGTCGCAGACAATTTGGAAAGCAAGAGAAGCAGAAGATTTGCACGTACACAACGGTTATCTTTATTCACTTACTCAAAACGGCTATGTCAGAAAAATGACATTCTAAAGGCGGTAATACAAAGGGTTGCTGAATCTTAGGAATAAACAAAGGGGGAAATAATGAAATGGTTAAGAAGGTTTTTATTTATCTGCTTGTTCTCGTGCTGTGTTTTGTATGCACAGGATGCGCAACAGTCACAGGATTACAGGGCAAAGACGCAGAGCTTATCGAAGCAAATTCACGAAACATTGGACGAATTGAAGGATCAATCGGCACTCTCAGTGACACAATACACGATAGTCGAGAACGCCTTGAAATTGTCGGAAGAGCAAGTGCGCGTATTAGAGATGCAAGTGAACGCCTTGACTTCCTCATCACAGAATATGAACTTGAGGTTGAGCGAATACTCGACGAAATTGACCGTCTCAGAAGCGAACTCGAAGCATCACAAGAGAGTAAAGTGGATAGTAATAGGACTGCTGATAGCAGAGAACGCTCTTCTGCTCACAATATTGATTATCAAGAAGAAAATTAAGTTTTTCTAAGGGCAGAAAATGGGCACTGGTCTCGGCAAGAATTCACCTGTTCAGCTTGAACTTGGCAAAGAAAACTATGAAGCTCTCATATTGCGGCACGGTCAATGGGTGCGGTGGCGTACCGCGCAGAAATGCCCATGCTGCAAGCCTAACACCATGCAGCCGGATATACACTGCCCGAAATGCAAGGGCTTGGGCGTAACTTACAGTTACCAGAAAGACGCAGTTGTTACCCAAACGGTAATGATTCGCGATAGTTCCGGCATGGTTGAGCTTGACGCAGAATATACAGACTGCACGATGATTAAGTGCTATGACAATTCCGGCAGGGTTTACGAAGAAGCAACCAAAACAGGAAACTTTGTAATGCTCAATACGCCGGAACTGCCTGTTAAGGGCGTGTATGTTACGGCTGTAATGGTACAGAGCGTAATCAAGACGCTTTCAACGTCAACAGCTGATAAAGTCGGCGGCGGTTATTTCCGCATAAGAGGTCTTACGAGTGAAAGACGGCGCACGGAAGGTTTGTTTCATACCGCGCCGGGGGATATTGTAAGCGTAGGCAAGGTTTATGACAGTGAAGGTAACGAATACGAATATGAACCCGAAGAAATAAGACAGGACTGCATATTTGTAAAGCCGCGCGAAGTTGAGCAGATAGACCTCGAAACGCAGGAAACTGTAATTATTGAAATTGAGCCGCCGGAAACGCTTTATGTAAACGAAGTAAAGTATATTCCGCCTGTGCTTTTTGTCATTCTCAATCAGAGCTTGTCAAAGTCGGACGAACAAGTCATTCAAGATAACAACGGTGACGCGGTTCTTACATTCCCTTATGAATACGACGTTGCACAGGATGATGTTATCACTGTTTTGAGCGGAACTTATACGCTTAAAGGCGTTTACACGAAAAAAGACGCTGATTATGATGTTATTCCGGCTTATTTTGTCGGCGAGATTGTAAGCTGCATCGGCAGGGAACGCGCGTATGTTCCAGGCGTTGATTTTGTGCTTTGCGGCGCGAACTATATCAAGTGGCTTTGCTACGATTGCCCCGAAGACGGTGAGCCTTATTCTGTTACTTACAAGGTCTACCCTACTTATAAGGTCGTTAAGTCAATTCCGCAGATACGCACAAGCGAAAATCAGCGTATGCCGAAAAAGGCTGTTATCAAGCTGTATGACACCTACGGTGAAGCGCGGGGCGTAAACAGAAAATGATGATTGTTCTAAGAAAATCAGTTGTTAAGGATTACTTAACAACTCGAAAAAGATAAGCGGTATGATTAAGGTTGATGTAAGTCTTTCTAATGATGTTCTCTTTGAATTGCAAGCACGGCTTAATGATTTTGGCGGTAGGCGTGTCTTTCCGGCGGCAAAACAGGCTTTTGATTCTTCTGCAAAGATGATTCAGCGCACATGGAAAAACTGGGCAATGGGCGGAAGCGTCCGGGGCGCGGCTGACATAAGAAACCCGAACCCGAAACTTGCAAGCTCTATCCGCATACGTTCAAGAAATGACTTTGACGTAAGCATTGAGACTGATTCACGCTACATGGAACGGATTCAGAACGGTGCTGAAGCTTACGACATGAAAGAATCTTATCCTTATGGCAAGAAAAGCCGTGTAAGCGAAAAGGGAGTGCCTTATCTTATTATTCCGTTCAGATGGGCAACACCGAACAGTGACGGTTCAGCAAGGGCGCATTTTGGGAATACGATTCCGCTTGTAGCTTATAAGATTATGCAGTCGCGGAATTTCAAGAAAAGCCAAACAACAGGCGAAATTCATCTTGAACCGAATTACAACGGCGAGCAGATAGCACGAAGCAATTATGACTGGGGCGACAGATTGCCGCTTATGCCGGAAGAAAGCCCGAATATTGCCGGAATGGTGAAAATGGCAGGAAATCCGCACAGCACATATTTTACTTTCCGCATTATTTCCGCAAAATCACCTGCCGGAAGCTGGGTTCGCAAGGCTGTTCCGGCTAATGATGTTATATCTGCCATTGAAAGCTCAACAAGACCGTTCATTGAAGAACAGCTGCATTCTGCACTTGAAGAGGATTTCGGGATAGATTAGCGTCAATTTGCCGTTGATTGACAATAAATCTCTATAGACTGTATCATATTTTTAAACAGGTATCGTTTGACTTTCACGAGCAGCGATTGCGATTGTCAGAGGGTGCTTGTATATGATGTGTTATCTTAATCGCGGTTTGATTCTCGAACAGGCGATTTGCTCCTTAATTCACGATTATTTTGAGATTCTCAAATTAGATCACAAATACAGCAATTTCCACATTTCAGTAACAACAGACCACCCTTTTGCAGACTTGTATTCTGAATCAGGCAGAAAGGCTTCTGACAGCTTTCCTTGTGTCGTAGTTTCAACGGAAGAAGACAACAAGCCTAGCGAGTTTGACGAGCTTGCGCCTAACGTTGAAGGTGTCGGCGTGAGTGCCTATGACTTGGCGGCAATCACAAGCACGACAGAAAAGTACATCGACAAAAAAGGACGTGAAAAGGAAAGGGAAATTCCCGGACTTTGCACTGTCGCAGACGCGCAGACCATTGCGGCGATTCAGGACACGATTGACCGTCAGGAATACTGCTACGGCTTTTCAATCAGGACAAGGCGAAGGGATAACATCAATCTTGAGATATGGGCTGAAAACTCACAGCTCAAGAATGAGATTTACGAGCAACTAAGGCTTTTTGTTACCGGCAATCTTAGGAACATTCTGACGCAGAGATACCCATTTTTTGACATCGCAATTTTCGACAATACCGTAATCGGACACCGCAGCAATAACTATAACTTTGATTTTGACGTTCTGCTTTGCGGTGCGCATATCAGTTTCGATGTGAACTATTGTGTGGAACAGTTGATTTTAGACACAGAAAAAAAACAACTGACGCGCGAAATAATTGTGGAGGTAATTAATGAGTGGCTCAAATCCAAAGACTGAATTGAAGGGTAATAAAGTTGTCCGTTCCCCACAGCAGGGAAAAATGACACTGACTAAATTCCTTCGGCTGCATCCTCAGAATCCGGGCGTTGCAGCAATTCTTAGATCTCGGTACGGTCAGCAGCTCAAGACAGAAGCTGAATGGCTTGCCGTTGTAGAAAGTCTGCTCAACGAAAGAACTTAAAAAAAGGGGGATACTATGGGTGTAAGTCCTGCAATATTTGCCAGTGCCGGAAAACGTACGGAACACTGGATTCCAGGCGTCTACTCAAGACGGCACACCGTATCATCGGAAACCGGCGTAAGCGCAAATAACCTGGTGATTCTTGGTTACAGCTACGGCGGCAAACCGAATACGCTTTATGAATTTGCCGACAAAGATGAAGCAAAAGACATTCTTGTTGGCGGCGAACTGCTTGAAGCTGTTGCAAACGCTTTCAACGGTTCAAACGACTTTGTTCCGCAGAAAGTTTATGCCATGCGCGTAAACTCTGCCACACAGTCAGCTCTTACGCTTAAATCCGGCTTGAACAACATCATCAAGATGAAGTCTGCCGATTACGGCGCAAGAAACAATCAGCTCAAATTGTGGCTCAAAGCCGGAACAGATGCTAACACACGGAAAGTTTCTGTTGTGTTCAAGGGTGAAGAAATAGAGATTGACAACATCGGACAGGCGATGTTCTCTCTGCTTTATGTCGGTGACGGCGTAAGCGCGACTGTTGCCGTTACAAAGTCTTCTATCACGCTTTCTGCTCTTGACGACCAGAGCGTAGCAACTGATTCGTACACATTCAATTTCAAGGACTTTGACAGTCTTGACGAGCTTATTGCCGCAATCAACGACACAGACGTTTATATTGCGACAAGCCTTATTCAGCAGCCGGATGTAAAGGCTGATGTTCTCGACTGCATTTCTTCAACTGCACTCACTGAAACAGCTACAGTGCTTTATGCAAACTGCAACGCGCTTGTAGACGCATTGAAGAGCATTCAGTTCATTGATGAAGTTGAATACGCTGAAAATGCAGACAGAGTTCTGCCGGATATTATGGACGGTTACGAATACTTTACAGGTGCTACAGACGGTACATATTCCGTTTCTGACTGGGTAAACACGCTCAGTGCGCTTGAAGTATGCGACATCAACTGTATTGCTACACCGTCTACTACTCACAGCGTTCATGTGCTCATTTCAAACCATTGTGTTGAAATGTCGGGCGTTGAAAAGAAGAAAGAAAGAATGTTCCTTCTTGGATGCGCAAAAGGCACACAGATGAACGTTGCCCTTGCAAATGCAGCTGAACTCAATACTGATTTCGGCTCTTATGTTTGGAACGGTGCGATTTCTAACAATCCGTTTACAGGCGCAAGGGAAGAAATTACACCTGCAATGCTTGCTTGTAAGGCTGCCGGTGTTGAAGCGGCTCTGGGTATTTCAAACCCGATCACAAATAAAGTGATGAAGGTAAATGCCTTTACAGAAAAGCTCCGCAATTCACAGCTCAACACTCTTATCAAGGGCGGTATCATGCCGTTCGGCGAGAATGATGATGGTCAGCTTGTCTGCATCAGAGCTGTTACAACATATCAGGGCGATAACCTTGCACTTAACGAGCGTTCAATGGTTCGTGAAGCTCTGTATATGGACAGGGATTTGCGCAAGGCTTATTCAAAGAGAATCGGCGGTTATTCTGAACCGTCTGAATCTGATATTCTCAACATTCTCAACAATAAAGCTAAGAGCTGGTATCTGGAAGATTTGATTACCAAATCAGACCAGGGCGAGCTTGTGTTTGACGCAAAGGTTCGTTTTGACGGTGACAAGACTTATCTCACCTTCTCTCGTTACCTTCGCGCACCGAACAACTTCATCTTTATTACGAGCGTGAACAGAATCTATTCTTCGACAATCGAAGTATAAAGGGGGTGAATGATGGTTCCAAGTTATAACTTACAGGGCGACATCTTAGGACAGGGTTTTAACTGTATCGTCCGTATTGATATGGACGACGAAAACGGTTCAAACCCTAAAAAGATTGGCGCGGTGTCAAGTTTCCAGGCGCGTAAATCAATAACCGTAAACCGTGCGGAAACGCTCGGCGAATTTCTGCCTATGTCTCTGGATGCGCAGGGCGTAAGCACGCAGATTTCTTTGCGCGGCTTTGTTCCGACAAAACCTTTCGCAAAAGACGGTTTTCAGTCGGTAAGAGGTGGCGGCATTTATTCCGTCAAATCCCTCAATCCCGATGAACGTAAGCTTGTAGATACGAAACTTGCCACAAAGATTCCGTATCTTGACTTGTACGACGAAAAGCACGGTTGTGTTATCGGTTCAAGTACATGGCTTATAGCTTCTTCTTACAGCGATTCTTCGCAGGGCAAGGGCTATATTGAAGCGGATGTAACGCTTGAAGGTATCGGCTACGATAACGGCGGCGATTACGAGACTGTAACATAATCAACAAAACAGGGCTGTTCAAACTTTTAGGGCAGTCCTGCAACACTTTCTGGGAGAAACGAAAAAATGAAAGTAACAGATGAAATGCTGAAAGAAAAAGGCGACGACCTTTTCTATGCGATTATTAACGGCGAAGAGCTTATAAAAACAATCAAAACCAAAAGGGGTAATTTTTCCGTCAAATACCCAAATCAAAGGGATTTGCAGTCTATAGACTGGCTTATGGCAAGATGGCGCGGCGGTTTACCGGCAACAAGCTTTGATGATAACGCAACTATCGCGCTGCTCAAGACGGCGACACTTAATGTTTGTGTTACCGAAACACCTACATGGTTCAGCAAGGCGAAAGAAAAAAATGAATTATTTGATTGGAGGGATGTGCCCGATACAGAGCTGATTGATGAGCTTTATGTTAAGGCATGGTCTTTTCGTCAAGAAGTTAAAGCAGCACTTGGAAGAACTGAAGAAAATTCCGATAGAAGACCTTCTGACGGAAAGAACGTTCAAGAAACTATGGACGATGGCGTATTTTCGGGTTGCCAATCCGCAGCTGACGGAAAATGACGACTTCATAGACATCTTCTTTAATTTTGCTAATACATACACGGAAGATTCCATAAGAGACGGCATATTGAAAGCCCGGAAGAAATGGAAAGACCGTAAAGATAAAGACACAATGCGCAGTCTCGGTTATTCGGAAGAGGATATTTTTTACATGGGAGTTAAGTGATGGCAAATACAGCTATACGGCTGTCAATGGATGCATCGGAGCTGAAATCCGGCGCGTCCAGTGCTGCCGAAGAAATTAAAAAACTTAATGAAGCTATGAAAGAGGCTTCTTCTCAAGGAGACTGGGGACAAGTTGCAACGCTATCTAAAGCCATGGACAACTTGCAGCAGTACCGCAATGGGGTAAGTCGAGAAGCCGCCAACGCTGCAAGAGAACAGAAACAGGCTCAAGCCAGCGGTCTTGCTGCTAATGTTGAGAATGCAGCCAATACCGGCTCTGGTATGGTTCAGACATGGGCGCGTGGAGACCCTTCAAGTGCTGCTGTACAAGGCTTGAAAGGCGGCGGCGGTGTCTTAAAAAGTCTTGGCGGCATGTTGGGCGGCGGTCTCGGCAGTCTTTTAAGTGGTATCGGTATAGCAAGTATTGTTACCGGAGCTATCGGCGCAGGTATGAACGCATTAAGCGAGCAGTATGAGCAGATTCTGCCGGATGCTGACAAGCTTAATGCACTGTGGGGCAGTAATGTTGCCGGAAACGACTATAAGAAAAATTCAGACCAGGCACTGAACTATTATAGCAGAGCTGTTAATTATGCTGCCGGAACTGGCATGGAGACCACTGAATTCATGCAGCACGCGGCAGGTATGGCAAAATACGGTCTCGGTGCAGAACGCTCTATGACGCTTGCAAGAGACCAGGCAAACTGGGCAAACTTTACAGGCGGCAGTCTTGATTTATTCCAACAGATAAGCGGTCTTTCTGAACGTTACGGAAGAAACGGCGAGAACGCCTTACAGAAAGCTTATGCCGGTGCACAGCTTACAGGACTTCAAAAAGGTCAGACAGATGAATTCTTGAGTTCAATGCTCAGAGTTATGCAGGAAGGCATACAGAAAGGCTTTGTAAGAAGCACGGAAGAAATCTCTGCAAACGCAAACATGCTGTATAAGCTTTCAGGCGAAAGCAAGATGTGGCAGGGAGAGACCGGCATGAACCGTCTTTCTGGCATGAACAATGCCATAGCAAACGCAACATCTTTGCAGACTACGAATGACGTTATCATGTATAGTGTTGCAAACAAACTGGATGCAGGAAAGTATCTTGGCAATACCGCGACAGGCGGTTTTACCGACACAATGCGAATTCTTGAAAGAGGCGTTTCTGCTGACATGCTCAAAGGCATTTTCAGCGAAGTCGGCAAACTGGATTCAAGCCCTGATGAAATTATTTCGCGCTTCAAGAACATGTTCAACACCACATACACCGAAGCGGCTGACATTTATACCATGTACCAGAATTCGGGCAACTACACCGAATCTGACTGGAAGAAAATTGCCGACCAGGTAACGAACATGAACGTTGACCATAAGGCTGAATCTGACAGAACCAAGCTTCAAGATAACGTCAACATCGTCAAAGAGAATATCGTTAAAATCGGAAGCAAGATGGCTGACATAAAGGTTGGTGCTTTAAGTCACATAAGCACTGGTGTTGATAAGCTTGTAAACCATTTCATCAAAGATGAAAACGGTAAAATGGCAAGAGACGGCGTTAAGGGGCTTTTTGGTGACAGAATATTGCACGAGGAACGAAAAGCTGCTACTAAGGCGGAGGAATCGCTTCGAAAAGGGCTTGAAAGCACAGACCCGAATGTCCGTCTTGCCACAACTCAAGCTATAACCACATTGCAGTCACTTTCACCAGAAGCGCAACGGTTAATTGACGAAACGAACTTTGCAAACAAAATAGATTTTTCAAATCCAAACGAAATTGAACAATTGAAAAAATTTGAAGCATTTACCCCGGATGCGAGCGGCAATTATGCAGGGCTTGCAGATTCCATGCGTGTAATGGCAGGTAAAAAGCTTGGCGAATACATGGAAGATTCTGAAATGGCAGCTCTTGTTAAGGATATAAATAAAGCGAAGAAAGAAACAAAAACAGAAGAGGCAGGGTATATAAGTCAGGAAGAGTTTTATAAGATTATGAGAACACTATCAGAGTTTATAGAGAAAGCAAATGTACGCCATGAAATTTATAATCCAGGTGCTTCTGCTAACACATTCAACATAACAGCAATTATGCCTTAACTTTATTGCAAAATAGAAAAATTAAAAATATAATGAATATAACATCGTATGACTTTCACCGGCAGCGATTCTTTGAGGGCATACGATGGACTATAGACAAGTAGTTTATAACGCGCCGCAGCACATTGTTGAATTCCTAGACCCAGACAGCGGCGACGTTAAAGTAAAATTCAATATCAAAGATTCTCCTCTTCTCTCTTTCAGCTACTCAACTAATGTACGCGACACTCAAGGCAAATTCAGCATTACCCTTTACCCGGACGACTTGAAAACAAAAGAACACCTTCTTAAAAAGATAAACACTCTGGATATTGTGAACATTTACCAGAACATTACCGGCAAGGAACAGGTAACAAAGCCGTCTTTTACAGGAATCGTAAAGAAGCGCAAGTATGTATCGCAGTGCAGCGACAGCGTATCAAGACGGCTTGTGATTTCCGGCTATTCCGTTGCAGGTCTTATTGACCAGTTCTTTATAAATCTCGATGTAAACGCAACATCAATAACGGCACAAGCCGCCGGTGACGAAGAACTAAGGTTCACTGTCAACAATCTTACAGACCCAAGCAGCCTACCGACGCTTGATGTCGTTGTTGATAACATGTGGAAGTCTTTTTGCAAACTTGCAAAGAAATATGACAAACTTTCAAGCATAAAAATGCTTGATTATATAGAAAAATACGTAGGTTCAAATCCTTTTGATTTTGAATCGCCGCCGAAACTGCATTATCCGCTCGGAAGCGTCTTTGCAGGTCAGACTACGCAGAACTTTTACAGCATCCTTAACGTGCTTTGTACACAGCCTGTCTATGAATCATTCGTATTCAGAGACGATGAAGGAAAGATGAGGGTAAAAGTGCGCGAAGTTCCTTTTGACGTAGGCGATACATGGGATAAGCTGCCTACACAAGAAATAAAGCCGCTTGACGTTAAAGGCTTTGATTTTTCGCTTTCGGACGAAGAAGTCTATACCGTTTTCTTCTCTTATCTTGACGGTTACGCGATTCAAGAAGATATTGCACTGAAAACACAGGCTGTTGAAACACGACAAGACAGCTCTCTTATTCTGTATGATGAAAAGTACCAAAAGTACGGCTACAGACCGCTGTTTGCAAATTTCAAGGGCTATTCAATTCAGACCGGCAAGAAAGACACTTCGACACAGGACAATATAACAAAGCTGAATACACGGCTTAGAGACTGGTACGGCAATCTTGAGAACATGCTTAACGGCACTATCAATATTTCATGCAAGACAATGGACGAAATGCCGGTAACAGGCGGAAAAATTAAGTTTCTCGGCGGCGAATTCTACGTTGAGGGCGTTGAAGTCAAATGGAACTACGGCGGCAACACGGAAGCAACGCTCATAGTTTCACGCGGCGGCAAGTATGACAGCGGCAAGTTTGAACCTTTTGAAGACATTGCAGACAAATTCGCAATGATTGAAGCTGCAAAGGCGGTGCAGCAATGACAAACAACATCAATATAGAATTCAAAAGACCGGCGAAACTGGCACAAGATGATTATGTTCTTACAACTCCAAAAAGCAACAGATTCGGCTTTTGGGGAACGGTTACGAAAGTAAATTCGCAAGACTGCTCCGTTGACGTAAGAATGGACATCGGACGGATTCTTGAAAACGTGCGTGTAGCTTCTCTTGAATGGGTTTACAAGAACGAAGACAAGGATTTTCTGGCAGGTGAAAGAAAGCTGCCGCAAGTTGACAGCTATGTATTCTGCCTTATGCCTACAGGTGAACCGTCAAGCGCGTTCGTTTTGTGTTCGGGCTTTACGCGCCAACAGGCAGTGCACGACTACTATAAAGTAGAAGACAAGGGCAACGAATACGAGCGCATAGAGAATTCCGGCTGGCAGCATATCACTGATATTAACAACGGCACAAAGACAACAAAAAACAGGAAGAAAGACGAAACAATAAAGCTCGTAATAGATCAGGAAACCGAAGGTGAAGAGACAATCACGCTTAACGTGCATGAGCATGAGATACAAATAACAAAAGATTTCATTCATGTTACGACAAACGAAAAGCAGGTGCTTGTTGACACCAAGAAAGACACATTCGAGCTTAACGGCAAGATTGACCTTATGGTTAACAACGCAGAAGACAAACTTAAAATCGGCAATGAAGTTGCAACCATAGGCAAGCTGTTTGATGAATTGTGCGACGCGCTTATAGCTCATTACACAAATACGGCAATGGGTCCGCTCGTGCATAAGCATACGTCAAAGCTTTGGGCTGAGGACATGATAAGACCTTTGAAAGAAAAGGCTCGTAAAGTTTTGGAGTTGTAACATGGCAATAATTAACGCAAGATTCTGGCACAAAGCCTATATGCTCGAATTCAATGAAGAAGGTTCAGACCCGAAGATATTCACGTTCTCAACGCCGCCGGAAAGCGAAGACCTGTCATTTCCGCAGCGCGTATCTGAAACAAAGACATACGGCGGTGTCGTGTTTGACGACTACGGAAACGATTCAGTAAAAATAACTCTTTCCGGCTCGACATTCAACGAAGAAGAAAAATATATCTACCAGGCTTCAAAAGAACAGCTGTATCTTACAGGCGAGAAAGAAATATTCACTTTACAAAGCCTTATTAAAGATTTCGGCGGCTTGGAGAAAATACCGAAGAAGAAGGTTTATCTTTACGATTTGTCAAAATCAAGCATGATTGACAAATTCATTTCCGGCAAGGTCACAAAGTCATATTGGGAAGTCAAAATAAAAGATTTCAAAATCAGACGCGCAAAAGACAAGCCAATGACTTATTACTACACGCTTGAAATGATTGCGAATGATTCAGACAAAGACACCATACCGACGATTCTGGACAATGACGAATCTTCGGAAGTAAAAAAGCAGAGCGCAAGGATTCAGGAAAAGCTGACGGAAGTAAACGAGTTCATTGATAACAAGGTGCTTTTGTCACTTGATGTCGTTGACACAATTGCGAACGAACTTATCCGGCTTAAAAAGACTTATGAAAACCTTAATAATCCTCTTGATACGGCGGTAAAGCTCGGCGGTGATGCATTGCGTATTGTTTCGGTAGCGAGCAATACCAACTTTTACACACAGGCTCTTAAAATCGGGCGGCTTGTCAAGAAATACGCCGGAATGGTAACAGGCAAGAAAGGTAATGACTATAAAATCGGTACAAACTTTACAGAACGGTATACAGTCTCATTCGATTCAAACGGCGGCAGCCTTGTGCCTAATCAGGTTGTAGAATTCTTGGGCACGGCAAAAAGACCGACAGACCCGACACGTGAAAAATACCGCTTTGACGACTGGTATACAGATGATTCTCTTGAAACGGTTTTCAATTTCAATACAGAGATAACTTCAAGCATAAGGCTTTACGCAAAGTGGATAAGGGAACTTGTTACGGTTACTTTCAACGCAAAGAACGGCAGCTTTCCTACTTATCAGTCTATTCCAGTGGGAAGCATTATAGAAGACGCGCCTACACCGACAAAGCCCGACAGCCTGTTTGTTGCATGGTGCATTGACTATGAATGTACTACTGAATTTGACATGACAACGCCTGTAAACGAAGATTTGACGCTTTATGCAAAATACATTCCACAGTACAGCGTAAATTTCTTTGACAGAGACGCAATCTACGAAACACAGCTTGTAAAGGAAAACGAGCTTGTCATTTATCCGCTTACTCCGACAAGGGAAAATTACCAGTTTGAGGGTTGGTACACCGACGAAGCATGTACGATTCCTTATGATTTCAGCGACACGGTAACGGCAAGTTTCAACCTTTACGCTAAATGGGTTCAGTACGCTAATAACGTAGTTTTCCATTCAAACGGCGGTACGGCAGTAGAAACGCAGTCGGTTCTTATCGGGCAGACAGCAACAGAACCTACGCCGCCGACAAAAGAAGGTTACGAATTTGTGTTCTGGTGCGACGACCCGGACGCTACAAACGAGTATTTCTTTAATACGCCTGTCAATTCTGAACTGCATCTTTATGCGCGTTGGAACGTCAACGTTTATACAATCACTTTCAACTCAAACGGCGGCAGTGCTGTATCAGCTGATCATGTTGCGCACGGTCAGCTGCTTATATTCCCGGATAAACCGACAAAATCCGGCTATGTATTCGACAAGTGGTGCACGGATGAAGAACTGCAAAACGAATATGATTTTGAAACGCCTGTTACAGAGGGTTTCACGCTTTATGCAAAATGGTTCGGGGGTAACGAATGAAAGATACACAGAACGACATTAACGACAGAGTTATAGAAGACCTTGCCATTATTGATGATGCCTCGAACAGACTTATTCAGATTGCAAAAGAATCATCTGTAAATCTTGAAACGGTTGTATACGTAGATGAAGACGGAAACGACCAATATCTGATTGTTTATGACCACAAAACACAGGCTTGGTTAAGTACAGACACATTCGACAAGATAGCTGAAAAAGAATACGGCGACGCGAGCTACGGCACTATCCTTGCTTATTATAACGGCGTAAAGAAAGAAAACGAGCTTGCAGCCGGAACATTGATTAAGATTCCTATTTTTGTGCAGGACAACAAGGTTCTGTTGAATAAGGTGTATTATCCGCCGGAACAGAAAGAACTTTACGGCAGGGATATTCAATTATCAGACGACGGTATCTTTGCGACTTTTGCAGGTGATTTCAAGATTGTCGCGCAAAAAGAAAACCTTGCTCAAGGTATCGTCAACAGGCTTGCGACAAGCGTTGCAAAGCGCATACGCCTTACAAGCTACGGTATCAAAACTTCCGTCGGTACGCCGCGTTTCATCAATAACTATATCCTGGCTTCAATGGAGCAGACAGTTCTTGCTGACCCGCGTGTTGCAACCGTTGACGAAATTAACTTTTCCGGCGTTGGTGATAACTTACAGGCGGAAGTTGTATATACAGATCATAACCATACGACAGGCAGAGCGGAAGGAGTATTCTAATGATAAGACGCTACGAAGATATTATGGATTCTGCAAAAGCAAATATGATTGCAAAGCAGGATAAACTGACTGATTTCAATGAGGGAAGTATCATTCACACGATACTTGATACTTTTTCACGTCTGCTTGAAAGGGCGTATGTCGCAATACGGCAGGGCTACAACGAGCTTTTGCGGCTTATACCGTTTACGCTTTTCGGATTCTCAAAAAAACAGGGAACTTACGCATCCGGCTCTGTTGTGTTCACAAGAAAACAGGCTCTTGAAGCGGAAACTTCAATACCGTCCGGCACAAGATTGTCTTGCGACGGTCTTATTTACCTTACGACATCTACAGGCAAAATCACGTCAGGTGAAACACAGTCGCAGCCTGTGCCGATAAGGGCTGATAAATCCGGCACTGCATACAATGTCGCGCCTGGTCTTATTACTTCGATTGAAAGCAATGTTCCGGCAGAAGTTGTGTCGGTAATCAACCTTGTGCCGGTAACAGGCGGCTCGAATGAAGAGAGCGTACAGGAAGTAGACGAACGGTTTAAGAACTTCATCAACGGTCTTTCGGGAACGAACAAATATGCAATCAAAAACGCCGTTCTTGAGCTTGACAGCGTAAGAAGCGTTTCAATTCAGGAACATGCGCCGCCGCTCAAAGATGTTTATAATCTCTCTGTGTATGTTGACGACGGCAGCGGCGCGGCTAACGAAGAGACGCTGCAAGCCGCAAAAGAAGCGATTGAAGGAACTAAAGACGGAAATGGACACCTTGCGCCTGGTATAAATGCGCGTGTTCTTGCGCCTATCGCCGTTCCTGTAAATTTCCATATTGCCGCAACTGTTTTCAGAACAGACAAAGAAACTGCACAGGCTGAAATAATCAAGCTGCTTACGGAATATACAAACGGTCTTGTTATCGGTCAGCAGTTATTGCTTTCAGAAATTGTACAGAAAATCATGTCTGTTATTTACGTTAAGGACGTAAAAATCACGACACCGGCAGAGAACATCACGCCGACGGCAGAGCAGATTGTCCGCTTCGGAACTGCAACCGTTGACATTATTGAGGTGGAATAATGGACGGTAACAACTCTATAGGTGATTTCATAAAGGCAGTTTTTCCCTCTACCGTTAGCCGCAATGATAAGGTTTTCAAGGCATTACTTGCAGATACGGAAGAATCTCCGGGCACAATGGAAAAGCTGCTTACAGAATTCCAGGCAGAAAGAGATGATTGGGGGAAAAACAACGTCTATGACCAGACAGGCGAACAGCTTGAACGGACAATGGAATATTATTCCGTGCTGAAGAGGATGCACGAAGAGAAAGACGACAGGTTTAAATTCCGCAACAGATGCCTTTTTCAGCGCAACGGTGATGATTTGTGGGGCGATTACTGGAATATTCTTAAACTTTTCAGAACGTATTTTAACAATGAATACCTGTTTATCGTCAACAACACAAACAGGATAGACACGAACTATCTGCTTAATGCTGATTTTGAAGCGGAAGACGAAGCTTGGGAAATTGACGGCGGATTTTCGCAGACAAAGGACGCGCGTTTTTCCGGCTCTTACGGCTTAAAAATTCTCAGCAACGGATATTGCCGTCAAGAAGTTACTTTGGAACATGAGAACAAGACATATTTTCTGCATTTCTTTTTGAAGGGCACTGTAAAGGTTTCGGTCAAAAACAGTAGTGGTAAATACTGGAACGGCTCTAAAGGCGAATTCGGCGACTGGCAGGATGCTGCATATTATGAGACGTACTATACCGAAGACTGGGATAACAAGGGCTTTTATTTCCTTCCCGGAACGGATTTGAACGTAACAATAAGTTTTGAGTATGCGAATGATTACGGATTTGTTGATTATGTGCGGCTGTTTGAAAAGCCGCCTTATCCGACTTTCACGATTATCAGTACGCTTGAGCTTGAATATACAGACGATACGGCAAGCCTTGCGCCTTATACGAATGACCCTGTATCACGACCAGATTATACAAAAGCCGGTTACGGCTGGCAGAACGAAGATGATATTTCGCCGCAAGAGGCTTCAAAATACGAGCGGGCTGATTACGTTGACCAGAGTTCAATCAATGAAGACGCAAGCCCTGTTCTTTTGAAGGGCGGCGAAGACAGAGGCGCGGACGACTTAACTCATGCAGATTTCTTGACAGAAGAAGTGCCGATGACCGCCGATGCGCCTTACGGCAATGATGATTTTAAGTCAATCGAATACAGAAAAATGTCTTATTGGAATCAGGCGTTTATATCCGGCGCGGGCGGCGCAAGGGGCATAAGCGCATATAACGAACTGATAGATATAACAAAAGCCTACGGAACGGTTCACTTTGTTGAGCTGCTTTCGCGCGAGGCAGAACTTTAACAAAGGGGTGTGGTTATGAATAATTTTCAGACGACAAAAGCGTACGACAATGAAATCATGAAAACTACTGATTTCAATTATGGGTACGATGCCGCGATTGAAAACATGGCGACTGCAATACAAGCCCTTATCAGCGACAGCTCTAAGGACTATGTAATTGGCGGCAAGGTAAAGCCGTATGTGTCACAGGGAATGAACGTCAGTATTGAGCCGTTGATTGCATTTTGCAAAGATACCGGCGTTTTGGTTGTAAACAATTCCGTGAAAGAACCTGTATCAATCGAAGAAGCGGATTTGGTGAATGACCGTATTGACATCATTCAGATTAAGGGTACAGAAGAAACGTTCGACGAACAAGTACGTGCTTACAAAGACCCTGTAACCGGCGAAATCACGTTTGAAGCAACGGAAACAAAGAAGAGAATCGCTCTTACGGTAAACGTCAAGAAAGGTTCTAACGGCAGTTCAAGTGCGCCGCTTCCAGATCCGGGATATGTCAAACTTGCTGAAATCAATATTCCTGCCGGAACGCTGAACATTCAGGAAGAGAACATTATCAACATCGAAGCTTCAAGCCCGGATAGAAGCAACGAAAGCTGGACTACAAAGAAAGACAGCGTTTTTAACCCGATGCATTACTGTGACTACTCAAAGATTCTGCTCAAGGAACACAATCCAGACGGTACGCACAAAAACAATTCAATCAAGCGTCAGAACATCAAATTCGGCTCTGGCGGTGAAGATGTAAACGCTTCTGCAATTCCGCTCGGCACAAGTATTGATGTTGACGACGAGCACTACGAAGCAACCGCCACATTGCTTACTATTATCGGTGCTCTGAACGGTTTTGCAAGCTCAAACAGACCGTATGCAAACAAGCTTTTGAGCCGTTATGCAGTTATCACTGATTTGCCTGTTGCTGCAAGTACGGAAAACATTGATATAACCGCAGGCGGTGAAATGGTTATTGACGGCATTTCGTGTACGTCAGGACAGCTTGTTTTCTTGAAAGACCAGACTGACACAAAGCAGAACGGCTTCTATAAAGTCAACACTGGTACATGGTCAAGACAGCCGGGATATACAAACCTTCAGGCAGACTGCTTCACTCATAAGCTGATTTACGTTAAGAAAGGCACTGCAAACGCAGGTAAATTCTTCTACCTTTCCGGCGATTCTTATGCAGTTGGAACAAGCGAGCTTGATTTTGAAGAAGTCACTTTGTTTTCAACGAAAGAAAAGCCTTTCTCATTGGTAATGAGAGACGAAAACGGAATGGCAGAGGGAATCGGCGGCGAAGCGAACGGAATAACCGTATCAAAGCCAAGATTCTTGACTTTCGCATTCAACGGCAACAATCAGGCTATCAAAATTGCGAAGGGTACAAGAATCCGGCTTGACATTGTGAACGACGACACAACAAGAGAAATAAGGTATCTCGATGTAAAAGAAGCTGCCGTTTATGATTTGTCAGACAAGATACAGGACGCTGCAGACGCTTCTTCAACTCGTACAGGTGAAGTCAACGGACGTGACTTTTACATCTATCTTGTACCAGGTTCAAGCAATGATGTTGACCTTGTTGTTTCCTGCAACTCGACATATCCGAACGACATTAACCCGGACTATACAGCTAACAACACAAGAAAAATCGGTCAGTTCCACACGCTTTGTGCGGCTGCCGGTGCAACTCTTTCAGGTCAGTTAGCAGGAGCGAAATCTGCAAATGCCGTTGGCGAAGACTATCTTATCAAGCAGTATTCAAGCGGCGAAGACCCGGACTTCTACAATTTCTATAACAAGGAAATTACGGCTGTTACAACCGGCACAATCTACGATGTTGTAACAGTTGACCATCCGCTTAAAGGATTTGCAGCCGGTGATATTCTGCCGGAAAGTGTCTGGTGTCTCACATTCAAACCGTACTCAAGCGGTGACGGAATGGTCTACGATGTTGATATTGATATGGCTGTTGATATTTATTTGCAGTCTGGAACAGGAAAGAACACAAAATCAGCATACGGCGGCACAATCACGAACACACGCGAGCACATGAATCATCAGGACGATATGAGACAGGTTCGCAAGCGTCTGCTTTATGACAGTGAATTTACAAGCATTGCATTGGGCAGTAACGAAAAAACGAATATTGCCGGTTCTGCAAGCGGCGTAACAGCCGGTGGACACTCCGATACTGCAAGCAGAAGAATGATTAGCTTTATCGGCGTTGAAGAGGCTTGCGGTCACTTCTGGCAGTGGCTCAACGATGTATCATCGCTCGGTAATATTGCTGCAACAAACAGCGTAATCAATATCTATCCGTCTAATAACCAGAATGTATTTGCGACTTATGATGGTCAAGGCTCGTTTGGACAGCAATACGCTTCTTCTACGGCTTTGCTTGGCGGCGGTGCTTGGGGTGGTTCCGCGTCTTGCGGGTTTCGTGCGCGCGATTCGTTTTATGCGCGTTCGTCTGCGTATGCGGCTGGTGCGGGGCGCGGGGTGAGCCGCGTTCTCTACAGGACGTAAAACAAAAACGCAAAACTCTCGAAAACTTCAAATACTAATTTGAAGTTTTCGAGTTCTTTTGGGGTTAGGTGTTAAGTACGGCTTTGCTTGGCGGCGGTAATTGGAATAATTCCACGTCTTGCGGGTCTCGTACGCGCAATTCGAATAATGCGCGTTCGAATGCGAATGCGAATAATGCGGGGCGCGAGGTGATACGGAGTTTGGGGTTGAGAACTCCGGCTGAACATCTGACCTGTGGCGGAATGCCCAAATACGAAAACGGAAGAGTTATTCCAGTTAGTAGGTTTTTAATCGAATACTGGAATAACCATTTTTTAAGGGGGTGCGAATGAAAACATATAAAAATCTCTGGGTACAGATAATCACGAAAGAGAACTTTGACCTTGCCTATAAGAATGCACGGAAAGGAAAGACCAGAAGAAGAGATGTCAGAGAATTTGAAAAGGACGCGGAACGCAAGCTAGAAGAAATCAGACAATCCGTTATCAATAAGACATTCACAACTTCGGAATACAGGCATAAAGAAATATTTGAACCCAAAAAGAGAACAATTTATATTCTGCCGTTTCAGGACAGAATCGTGCAACATGCAATAATGAACATACTTGCGCCTTTAATGGAGAAATTATTTATAAAAGACAGCTACGCATGTATAAGCGGCAGAGGACAGCACAAGGCAAGTATGCGTACAATGCAAGCCATTAGAAGAAATAAATATTGCTTGAAATGTGATATAAGGAAATTCTACCCTTCAATAAATCAAAGCATTCTATCAAAAATGTTTCATGAAAAAATCAAAGACAAGGATCTGCTATTTCTGCTTGATGATATTATTTTCAGTTTTCCAGGTGAAAAGAACGTTCCTATAGGAAATTATACAAGCCAATGGTTCGGCAATTTCTACCTTACAAAACTTGATATGTACGTAAAACATACTCTTAAAATTAAAGATTACATACGCTATTGCGATGATTTCATGCTTTTCGGCAATGACAAAAAATACCTGCATTATTGCAGGGTTAAGATACAGGAATTTCTGCTTAAAGAACTTGAGCTTGAATATTCCAAAAGCGATGTTTTTAACGTAAAACAGGGCGTAGATTTTTGCGGTTACCGGCATTTCAAGAATTATATTCTGCTTAGAAAATCTACGGCAAAACGGCAGCTGAGAAAAGTCAGAAAATTGGCGAAGCTGTATCAAGAAAACAGAATTTCAAAAGAAAAACTACGGTCAAAAGTTGAGAGCGTACGCGGCTGGATAAAGCACGCAAAAACACATAATTTGCAGATTGCAATGGATTTAGAGGCATTGAGGAGAGTTTATGCATAGATTCAGCGATTTTGCAGAAAAAGAAGAAATGGTGCTCGACGGCGAGAAAGTAAGAATTGACAGTATCTTGAACAAAGAAATTATAATTCATGCTTTCAAAATACGGCAATCAAAATTTGAAAGAGGTTGCAATAAATGCGCTACGGTACAATTCTACGAAGAAAACGATGAGCGTAAGAGGATATTCTTCACCGGCAGCAGCGTTATTATCAGTATGCTTGAAAAATACAGCGATAAATTGCCATTTATAACAATGGTAAAGAAAATAGATAAATATTACACATTCTCATAAGGTACAGGGGGTTAATATGAGAGGTTTTCCAGAAAGCTTTGCTACAAAGCAGGATTATTTGAATTGCTTGCAGCTTTATCCAGAACAGACTAAAAAGGCTTTGCGCGGTTTGCTTGCCAACAGGTTTATCTGGGAAAAGAAGAAAGAGCTGAAAAGCGAATCTGACGGCGTTAATGACGTAAAGCACCGTGTTCTTAGCGAAGACGACAAGTTTTATCAATTTGAAGAAGTTGAAGACAAGAATGCGCAGCTTTTCCGTCTTGGTTTTACGGTTAAAGAAATTGAAAAGATACTGGCTTAAAAGCCTTTATTGTCAATATTTGCGCCGTAAATTATAATTAAAGCGGTATCATCGATAAGAGAGCCGGGGTTTATTCCTCGGCTCTCTTTTTTTTGCTACAGGGGGTGTCTAATGGAAAGCTTAAATTCTATTCCGTCTACAGGGTGGGTTGTAATTGGCTTAATTTCGATGGTTGTTTTGGTTGTGCTTATGCTGATTATTTGCGGTGTATTCATTCTTCTATGGAAAAAGAATATAAAGACGAAGTTTTTTGAGATAAACGAGATCAAGCCGGAAATCAAAGAGCGTTACATTGCAGAAGGAAAAGACTTGGTTGATAACCAGTCGCAAGTTGCAAAGCTGCTTATAAAAGGATGGAGAGCAAAGCTTTATGAGATTGGTTTACGAGAACTGAATATCACCAATCAGTCTGACAAAATAATTTTTGAGCTTATAACGTACCGAATTTCAGACAGGCTCAATTATGAGTTGAAAAATGATTTTACCAGAAATCATATTACGAGCAAAAGCAATGCAGAGCTAGACCAATATACAAGCGCAAAGTCTAAGGCTTATTACGCGCTTGTAAGGGAAAGGCTTTACATATTCAATGACAAACTTCCGCAATATAACCTGCCGGATATTATGACGAAGATTTCTTACGACGAGACAAAAGACTTTTTCGGTGAAATATACAAAAGCGCAAGGGATATTGCCGGTTGGCAGGGGGAAAAGAATGCTTAACACAATGTTTATTTGCAAAGTAGCTTGTGCCGCTTTCGCAACGGTAGGAATTGTTGAATGGCTGAAAAACTTTCTCAATTTCAGCAATAAAAAAATATGGGCTTATATCATGATACCTATTTGCATCGGCTGCTACCTTGCAGCTGAGCTGCTGCCTGTATGGGTTATCGGCAGTCTCTTGACTTTAGGAACTGTGCAAATCAGCTATCAGACATTGATACAAGGGTTTGATTCGGTTATTAAGAACATTTCAAGAGGTTCTTTCAATGGGGGCGGTCATGACACAAGCGATATGTAAGAAAATCGGCGCGAGCGGTTGTTACTTTCTCTGTCTTATTCATGTTGCGAATCAGATTGCGGGAAAGAAAACTGACGTCGTTCGCTTTTATGAAAAGGCTCTGTCAAAAGGCTGGATAGAAGCTGATTGCTATGTTGCGAAACCTGCTGAAATCATAAAAGAAATAACCGGCAATAAGGCTGATGTTTTCCATGCCGCCGTCGGTTATCAGCTCAAGCAGAATGAGTATGAAGTTACAAGATATGAGTATTGCGAGACAGGTATCACATACGCGCATTTCGTTGTTACAAGCAACGGCAAAGTTATTTATGATCCGTTCGGTTCTTCAAGAACTGTAAAGCTCGGAAAACCTGTAAGCAAAAGAATCATCAAAATGCTGTAATATACAGCTTTATTGAGATTTTTTTGAACAATACGCTACAATATGCTTGTAGCTGAAAAACAGCTCTTTTCTTTTTCTAAACCTTAGAAGTCCGGCAATCGGTCAAGCTGCCGGGCTTCTTTTTTTTATGCGCTTATCTGCTTTGCGTCAGAATACATGTATTGGTAAATCAGATTTTTAAGCGAGACGCTCATAGTTTCGCCGATTCCGTCAGTAAGCTCATCAAGCAGCCTTACGGCGTAAAATTTGCCGTCCATGTATGCCTTTATGCAGTCTTTGTAAATGCAAAGCTCTATCTTTTTCCGGGCGCAATCTCTTGCTTCAATCTGGAACTTATAGCCTTGAAAAGAAATAACACCGGCACTGTTTGTGGTTCTGTCAAAGCGCGAGCAGATTAAATCACGCCAATTAACAGGCGGAATTCTCCATACGGCTTTCTTTTCTCTTTTTATAGAAAATTCCTTGTTGAAAATATCAATATAATGTTCTTTAAGGAAAATATTTGCCGCTTCAACCGTCTTTATTTTGTAATGTTTGAAATACCACGGCAAGCGACCTTGTAAGGTCTTCCACATGCGTTCAACACGTCCTTTTGCTTGCGGCGACCATGCAAGAATCTGGTTTATGCGGAAATCAGTCAAAATGCGCTGCCATTGTGTGCGTTTCTCATGCAATCCGGCTAATTGTTCCTGTACTGTGAGCTTGTCTTTTTCTTTCGGCGTAGCGCAGAAAATTGCTGAACGGTCTGAATAAATATCAAACATCAAGCCGTGCCGTTCTATAGTTTGTGAAAGAATCTCGTAATAGCCGTAACTGCATTCATTTTCGGTCATGCACAAGCCTGTAATTCTTTCTTCTGCATCGTCGATTGCGCCGTGAAGTGCATAATACGTGTTATCGCCGCACCAGCTAAACCACTGATAAGGCGTTGCGTCAATCTGTACTAGATCGCCGCCGCATTCCCTTCTGTAGCGCGGTCTGTGAATTTTGTCTTTTTTCTTCTTATGATGTTTCTCCGGCGATTCAATCCCGGCTTCGGCGAGTATCTTATATATGGTGCTGTATGAGTAGTGTATGTCATAAAATTCATGCAGAGCCGCCGCGAAAAAGTTAAAATTGAAGTTCAGAAATTCCGTTTTGTAGACGTTTACGATTTGATTCTTCATCCGTTCCGGCACTTTGGTTTTTGATTTAAGACCTCTATGACCATTGATAAAAGCGGCTTTTCCCTTTGCGGCATATCTGCTTTTTAGCCGTGTAAGCTGCCTTGTTGTATACTTGGTGATATACGAAACCTGCCTTAAAGTAAACCTTCTTTCAATCAAACCTTGTATATAGAACTCAAGATTTTCTCTGTTTTTCGGGTATTTTCTTTGCATGATTATTTTTTCGGCAACTTTTCCCATTTTATAACTTACGGTTTCCAATTTAATTTTATTGGTAAACCATAAAATATATTTTGGTTATAATATATAAACCATATAAAATATTATGGTTGCAATGTGACGGCATAAAAATATATCATGGTTTCCATAAAAATATTATTGGTTTTTTAATGACAGAATCTGGGTGTTTTTGGTTTGTAAATGGGTAAAATTGGTAAACCATAAAATATTTTGTGGGTGCGTAGTATAGTATAGTATAGTATAGGATAGTATAGTTAAGTATAGGAGAGAATAGTATAGGCGAATGGCAACCAAAATGCACATCGTTGACAACATTTTGGCAACCACTTGGCAACCAGAAAAAATTTTTTCATTTTTTTTTTCAGAATTTGGGGTGGAAATTGAAAAAAGATATTGACAATGTAGTAATTAAGACTTATAGTCTAAATAACTTGAGATTCGTAAAAGTCGAATCTTTGCGAGCTGTTTAGACTAGCACGTTTTCTAAACCGCTTGCGCGGTCTTGCAGAGAATCCTCTGTAAGTTTTCAAAAGGGATTGTTCAAACGTGCAGGACAATCCCTTTTCTTTTAAGCAAGGGTTAGAAAATGAATAACGGAGAAATCAAAAGCAATCTTCAAAAGCTTTTCTGCTGCAAGACTGACTTTTCAGTTACAATGACCGGCAAGCAGTCAAGCAAGGTGAACGGTTTTTACCGCCCGAACACTTGCGAGATTTTCTTGCATAACAGAAATTTCAAAAACGAAAACGAGCTGATGTACACGGCTGTACATGAACTCACCCACCACATTCTGACTACCGAAAAAGGCGTTAAAACTGCTAAAGCACATTCCGGCTTGTTCTGGTCAACATTCTATGACCTTCTGGATAAAGCCGTTGAACTCGGTTTTTATTCAAGAACCAGAAGCGTTGAAACTCAAAAGCTGATTGACGAAGCGAAAGAAATTGAAAAGTCAATTTCTGAACTTCAACAGAAACTCGGTGAAGTCATTTCCAAAATCTATGAAAGCTGCCGCGAGAACGGCGACCGCGTTGAAGATGTCATTGAGCATGACATTCAGATAACGCGCAAAAAAGCACAAGACCTCTGCAAGATGTCGGACGGCAATTCAGATGAAATTTCAAAAGCCGTCAATTCCGCAAAAGACGTAATGATCCGCAATGCGGCACAACAGGCAGCGGATGAAGGAAAAACCGTTGAACAGGTCAAGGCTATTGCGACACAAAAAGCTAAAGCTGCTGACGACGACCTTGAGAATCCCGAACAGTTGCGCCGTGAAAAGAGAAGGCTTGAAACGACAATCGAACGTCTGCAAGACAGGCTCGTACAGGTTGAGGAAACACTCTTGAGTATGCAAGGCGGCGAGCAATGAAAATCCGCAGAGAAAACGGCGTGTTTGTCGTAACAACTGACAGAGAATATACGTCAAAAGACCTTCACAGTGCATTGCTTGAAGCAACAGGATGCAAGAACCAGGCGGCAGAACTTATGTTCCGTAAACTTTGCAAAAAGAAGATGGCGGCTTATGGAAATGACAACAAGAGAACTTGCTGAAACTCTGAATGTGTCTACTGACACAATCACAAGAGCAGCAAACAGGGTTTTAGACCCTTCCGCAGTAGTGCGTAGGGTTATCAACGGCGGAGAATCAAGGGTTTTCAGCGAAAACCAGGCAACTCTGATTAAGCAAGAAATTCAGCGGCATCACAATCTGGCAAGCCGTCAGATTGATTCTGCAATGACAGACATCGAGGAAAACGCCGTTATTCTTCACGCTTATCAGATTCTTGAGCGGCGTGTTCAGACTTACAAGCAGAGAGCGGAAGTAGCTGAATGCAAGCTGATTGAACAGCAGCCGAAAGTTGAGTTTTTTGATGCGGTTGCGGAAAGCAAAGACTGGCTTGATTTTGAGCAGGTTTCAAAGACTTTATGCGTGAAAGGTTACGGACGTAACAACTTGTTTAAGTTTTTGAAAGACAAAAGGGTTCTGATGGGCAACAACAGCCCTTATCAGGAATATGTTGAACGCGGCTATTTCAGACTGATTGAATCAACTTTCACGGACGCAGCCGGAAAACAGCGCATTTATGCAAAGACGGTTGTAAGTCAGAAAGGCGTTGATTTTGTTCTGAAAATGATAAAAGGCGAAGGAGAAAAGAATGCTGTACGACAAGGTTGTTGAGCTTGGTAACGTGCGCTTTGTAGACACGTCAAGTTTTACACATGAGCAGTGGCTTGAATTGCGCAAAACAGGTATCGGCGGTTCGGACGCTGGCGCAATCATGGGGCTGAATAAATATGCTACACCGCTTTCGGTTTATCTTGCGAAAAAGGATTTTGCAAGTTTTGAGGGCAACAAGGCTACAGAATGGGGAAATATTCTTGAAGATCCTGTAAGGCAGAAAGCGCGTGAAGAACTTGGAATAGAAATTGAAACCGTTCCGGGCATGTTCCGCAATAAAAATTGGTATTTCATGAACGCGAATTTTGACGGTCTTGTTTATGTTGAAGGTGAAAAAGAAATCGCCGGAAGTGTTGTCTCTGGTCTTGGCGGACACGAAATTAAGACTTCACGAACCGGCGACGGTTTCACACAAGATGAAATTCCCGATTCCTACTATGCGCAAGTTCAGCATTACATGGCAGTTACAGGGCTTTCTTACTTTGTGCTTACCGTTTTCATTTTCGACAGATACGAGGGTCGTCATTATGTGATTCCGCGCAATGATGATTTTATAGCGCAGCTTGTAGAGCGTGAAACTGACTTCTGGGAGAACTACATTTTGACAGACACCGCACCCGCACCGACAGGCAACGAAAACGAAATAGACTTGGTTAAGTCTCTGCCTATGGCGGAAGAAATCACGCTTGATGATGAATGCGAGGCAATGCTTGACGAAAAAGAGCAGCTTGACGCGCAAATCAAGGAACTTTCGGAAAAGTCGGATGCAATCAAAGAGCAGATTATCTTAAGAATGTCGCAGTGTTCAAACGGAACTGACGCGGCTAAGGCTGTTGCAACTTGCGGAAACTGGAAAATCACAGTAAGCACACAGGTGTCTAAGCGCGTTGATACAGGTGCTTTGAAAAAAGCCGGGATCTACGAGCAATATGCAAAAGACAGCGTTTCTAAAATTGTTCGCATTACGAAGTCGAAGGGGCTGTAAATGTTTGAGACAGAACGAAAACAAGCTCTTGCCGGAATCGGGAAATGCGACGAGTTTCTGAAGAATTGGGATATGAACGGATTTGCAAAAGGTGAAATCGAAATTTGTGAATGCGCTGACAAAGTTCCGCCGCAAGAAGTTGCGGAGACTTTCGCAAAGTTTAACCGCGAAATTCTTAAAGGCGGCGGAGAGTTAGATAAGGATTTTTGCCTTGTGATTTTCTACGCAAACGCAAAATACGGCTTTATTTTGCGGCTTGCCAAAATACAGGAGAAAGAAGATGCGCTTTCTATGGCTTGATACAGAAACTACAGGGCTTGAAGTTACAGACAGCGCGGCTTTTGAAGTTGCAATGATACTTGTTGATAACGGCAAATTCTTTTGCGACAGGTGCTTTTTCTTGAATCCGTTGAGCGAAACAATCAAGTATCACGAAGAAGCCGGAAAGGTTCACGGATATTCGGAAGAAGACATTAAATGTCTGCCGCCGGAATCGGAACAAGTTCCAAAGATAGCTGATTTCTTGGAAAAAGCGAGGGAACTTTGGAAGACAGACGGAAGCCAAACAGAAAAGCTCATTCTTGCAGGTTATAACGTCGGCTTTGACAAGAAACATCTGAACGCGCTGCTTGAGCGCAACGGCTACAAGTGGGAAGACTACTTCTCTGACATTGAAGCTGATGTTTTCGTACAGGTCAAGAAAGCCGGAATGCAGAAAGCATTGCCGTATCTGCCCGACCGAAAACTCGGAACGGTTGCCAAACATTTAGGCGTAACGCTTGATAATGCGCATGATGCTTTGGCAGATATTAAGGCAACAAGACAGGTTGCCGCAAAATTACATCAACTGGGCGTAAGCCTGGTATAAGGGGTTTAGAAAATGAATGTAAACGGAAACAACGCGGTTTCAAAAACGCAGAACAACGGAGCTGCAAAACCCACATTGAAACAGTGGGTTGCCAAAATGAGCGACCAGATTAAGAACGCTTTACCGGCAAACATTACGCCGGAAAGAATGATGCGTATTGCTCTTACAGCTCTTTCAAAAGACGCTAAGCTTGCAAACTCTACGCCGGAATCTTTTATGGGCGCACTGCTTACAAGCGCACAGCTCGGTCTTGAATGCAACACGCCGCTCGGACAGGCGTATCTGATACCGTATCAGAATAAAGGCGTACTCGAAACACAGTTTCAGCTTGGTTATCAAGGCTTGATTGATTTGTGCTACAGAACAGGTCAGTACAAGAAAATCGTTGCTCGTATTGTTTACGAAGGTGACGACTTTGATTATTCATACGGCTTGGAAGAAAAGCTGATTCACAGACCGCGCGAAAAATCAGACACACCGATTTATGTTTACGGCTTGTACGAACTGAAAAACGGCGCAAGTGCTTTTGAAGTTATGTCATGGGAAGCCGTAATGAATCACGCTAAAAAATACTCACAGAGCGTGAAAAAAGGCTATTCATCACCGTGGAGCACTGATCCCGAAAGCATGGCAAAAAAGACCGTGCTCAAGAAAGTGCTGAAATATGCACCGAAAGCGGTTGAAATCGCAGAAGCGGTAAATGGCGACAGCGCAATCATTAAGACAAACATCATCAAAGACGGCAACCAGTACACAGTCACAAAAGACTTTGACTATTCGCCGGAAAACGTGATTGACGTTGAACGCGCGGAAACGCCGAAAGCTGCTGCACTGAAAGCGGAAGTTACAGAAGAACCGGCACAGGAAATGTCAGACGCAGAAATTGACGCTGCTTTTGACGCACAGGCTGAAATGTTCAGCAACGATATACCAGACGGTATCTTTTAGGGTTTGGGCTGAATGAAGGTAACTGCATTTTTTCACGGCTTGCTTTACAAGAACCAGATTATTTTGAGGGCAACAGACGAAAAAGATTATCTGCTTATCCGCAAGATGTTTGATTCTAAAGCACAGCGCGAAGAGCGGACACGGCGCGAAATTCTCTTGAAATGCGAGATTGACGCGCAGTTTCAGAACCGCACCTTCAAGCAACTTAGAGCCGTTTGGAAACTTGTAGAAGTTATCTTCGTCTCGATGGAAGAGCGGAAACCGACGGATGAAGAGAAATACGACCTGTATTTAGACTTGCTGGAATTGTACGCAGACAAAGTGCCGTCAAGATTAAGAAGCGGCACTTTAAGGGCGGTACATATTTCAGAATCTAATACGGTTTCCGGGGCGCGGTTTATCGACGGCTTGCTTTATCACCTGGCAACAGAGTGCCAACTGTCATACGACTTGGAAGCTGATGTAAGAACAGTGCTGTATGAGTGGGAGATATGGCGCGGAAAGCAAGAACATGACTTCATGGACGATGTGACGTTGAGCGAGTGGCGCGGCAAGGCTAGATACAGCGAGGCAAGCGGTGTCGGTAATGATGTCGAGCCGCACCACATAGTAAGCCGCGGAAGTGCGCCGCAATTTGCTGATTGTGCATGGAACGTGCTTGCACTAACAAGAGACGAGCACAACTTCTTTCACAACAATGGGTGGACGGCTTTCTTAGATAAATACCCGCACTTGAGGGGAAAAGTTGAGAAAGCATTTCAAAAGGCAGGACGGCAGACGATACCAGTTGATTTTGATAACGAAATGAGCCGCCTTGCAGACTTAGCATTAGGGAGATATTGAACATGGAAAACAATCCTTTAACTTTGATTGTACGTGAAAAAAAACTTGGAAGCCTTGTTACGAACGCAAAAGAAATTAAGGCGTTTGTCGAAGAGCAGCTTAAAACATACAACGTTGACAATTACACAGGCGACGCAAAACAGGCAGCTAAAGACAAGGCAGAACTGAACAATGCAGCAAAAAGGCTGAACGATGAAAGAATCTATCTTGAAAAAGAATGGAATATGCCGTTTCTCGAATTCAAAAACATCGTCAAGGAAACAACTGACCTTATCAATAGCGCAAGCGCGAAACTGGATCTGATTGTCAAAGAACAGGAAGCAAAAGAAAAGGCAGAAAAACAGGCTGAAATTGAAAAACTTTGGGCGGCAAAGAATTTCAGTCTTGTAGAGCTTGGACGTGTTTTCAATCCGAAGTGGCTGAATAAAACGACAAAACTTACAAGCGTTGACGTTGAAATGGACGACATAATCAAGCGTATAAACGGCGACTTGGCAAGTCTTGACGCTTTCGGCGAGGACACGGCGACGCTCAAAGACATTTATCTTTCAACTCTCAATCTGCAAATGACACTTAACAAGGGAGCTGAACTCAAGGCAAATCGCGAACGTCTTGCGGCAATGGAAGCGCAGAAAAAGGCAGAAGCTGAAAAGGCGCAGAACGAAGAAACAAGCGTAAACGAGCCGGAACAGACAGCAGAAGAACCAGAAGAAACCAAAGAAGAGGTTTCTGAAAGTGAAGAGACAAAGCCTGTTGAAGACAATTCTGTTCCGAAAATGCCGATTTACAAATTCAATCTTTCCGGCGATGAAAATGAAATCGCGCTTGTGAAAGAAATAGCCGCCGGAATCGGGCTGAATATCATTCCGTCAATCACCATGACAGGCAACGGCAACCAGATTGCAATTTTCAAAAAATTGCTTAATGACAACGGATATGCTTATGACAAGCAGGGAATTATCAATCTTGCAGTCAGAAAAATTGATTAAGAGGGGTTTCAAAATGAGCGAACGCAGGATGTTTGCAAAATCAATTACAGAATCGGATGCATTTCTTGACTTGCCGCTTTCGGCACAGGCTTTGTATTTTCACTTGTCTATGAACGCTGATGATGAAGGTTTTATCAACAGCGTTAAGCGCATACAAAGAATTTGCGGCGCAAGTGATGAAGATTTCAGACAGCTGACAAACAAGGCGTTTGTTATCACTTTTGAATCGGGTATCTGTGTTATCAAACACTGGAAAATCAATAACAGAATCCGCAAAGACCGCGAATGCAAAACAAACTACCCCGAAGAGAAGCGGCTGCTTATCGAGAAAGAAAACGGCGTTTATTCATTGCAGACGGCTGAAAAGGCAATAAAAACAGAAACTTTTGCGGAACATTACGGCTGTTTACCGGCTGAAAAACCGACAACCGAAGATTATAAGCCGGAAGAGAAAGAGCCTGCAACGGAAGAGCCGGAGCGCAAAGAAGAGCCGTCGGAAGAAAAGGATATTGAGCTTGAGGCAATGGGAGAACCGCGAAAAGACTATGCAGAATCCGTTTTTGACATAATCTTTGCTGCAAACCTGCCTTGCCGTGCAAACAACTTCATTACTTTTTCGATGGGTGATTTCAAACAGGGATTGTCTGAAATTGCGGACTTGAAACTTTCGCCGGATGAAGTGATTGCAGCTCTCAAGAATTATGTCGAAGTCATAAAGCTTAAAAGAGCCGGTCTTACATGGTGGACTGCAGAACAGGACTTTTACAGCTTCTGCAAGAACAAGACTATTATCAAGTTTTTGCCCGGTAACTTCAAGATTGACAACTTCATGAAAGACAGCGAAAACAGGCAGCCTCTTGAAGACAAGATACAGCTGTAAGGGAATGAATTATGCAGAAACTTGAAGTTGTGCGTGACAAAAACGGTCATCCAATGACAGACAAAACCGGCAAAGTCTTGCAAGAATTCAGACAAGCAGCTGGACTATTTGAGACGCAGCGCGTTGTTTACAAATGTGCGAAACACGGTGATGTTGTTTGCAACCTTATAAAGATGAACGGCACGACCATAAAGCCCTACTGCCCGAAATGCGAAGAAGAACGCGAGAAGGACGAACAGATAAAGGCGCAAGCGGAACAGCTGAGACAGGAGCGTTACAACTCATACAAAGAGCGCAATATCGAGCCGGAATATTGGGAAAAGGAACTAAAGGACTTTATACCTGAAACGCCGGAGCAGAAAAAAGCTCTTGAAGCTGTACAGGCTTTAATAGCTGCAAAATCCGGCAAGGTGGTTCTTTTGGGCAACAACGGAGTGGGAAAAACTTTCTTGGGCTGCATGGCGGTGAAAGCACTTGGCGGCAAGATTTTGTCTATGTACGAAATAACAACGATGATCCGGCAATGCTATTCGTCAAGGGCTGTAATGACAGAATTGGAGTTTGTAGAAAAACTTGCGAATTTGCCGTTGCTCGTTATTGACGAAATGGGAAGGACTAAGGGAAGCGAAGCTGAATTGATGTGGCTTAGCTACATCTTGGACAAAAGGCATACGCGGAATTTGCCGTTCATGATTCTTTCAAACACTCACCTTGCAAGGGATTGCCCGAAAAAAGGTTGCGACAGCTGCTTTGAAAGATTCGTAAACAATGATGTTTTGAGCCGTCTTAGACAGAACTCAAAGATTATCACGATTAAAGCACCTGATTACAGGGCAAAACAGAGAGGATAGAAAATGACAGATTTGAATGATTATAACGTTATCGGACGGCTTACGCATGATTTGGACGAACGCAGCTTTGCCTATACACCACAGGGCACTGCAAGAATGAATCTTAGCATTGCTGTAAACCGCAGTGTAAAGCGCGGCGATGAATGGGTTGAAGAAACCAGTTTTTTTGAGGCTGTTGTTTGGGGAAAAACAGCCGAAAACATCAAGCCTTATATGACAAAAGGCAAGCAGATTTGCATTAACGGTTATCTCAAGCAAGACCGTTGGAAGGATAAGGAAACCGGCAGCAGCCGACAGAAAATCTACATTGTTGCAAACTCGGTACAGCTTTTGGGCGGAAAGTCAGACGGCGCAAGTAGTGGTGGCACAAGTTACCAGAACGGCAGACAGACCGGCGGATATGCACCGAAAGCACCAAAAGAAGAACCGCAGTATCAAGAATACAGCGGCGATGATTTCCCAGAAGAAATTCCGTTTTAAGGAGACCTGATTATGAAACGACGATCTGTTTCGTGTATATCATCTGGACTCGGTAAAGTGTTCGCACATTTAAGGGCGGAATATTCCGAAACTGTTGCAATGCAGAGCGCACGGCTTGGGTTCAATTCAAGCTATATCTACCTTGTACTGGTAGGCAAAAGGCAGTTTTCTTTTAACTTGTTTAAAAGCCTTTTGGAACATTACACGATTACTGATGAATACAAGAAAGTGTTCATAAACGAACTTATCAAGCCGGAACAACAGGCGCGTTTTGAAGAAATCTGTCCGGGAATCAAACCGGAAGAATTGATTTATATCTTGTACGGTGAGCGGGTATGAAAATTGATGGGAAAGTCTATTGCTTTTTCGAACAGTCGGGAACTTTCAAGAATGAGTTTAAGAAGTTGGGATATGAAGCAGAGGATTTTGACATACAAAATGAGTTTGGGGAAACTGACAATGTTATTGACCTGTTTAATGAGATTGAAACGGAATACGACAATCTACAATCAACAGACAACAGACAACAACAGTATTTGACCGAATCAATCCTTGTCAAGACCTTATTGTCGCTTTTTTCCCTTGTATCTACTTTGAGACGATACAACAACTTGATTTTGCACTTATGCGGAACGGAACACTTAACAAGAGCCTTTCAGACCGCATTGAGTATGCACTAGACAGGCTGCAAAAGAGAACTCACTTGCACAGTATTCTTTACAAGTTTGTTTCAATTTGCGACCAAAGAAAAATACGGCTGATAATTGAGAATCCTGCTACAACGCCGAATTACTTGATTACAGGGCAGAACTTCTTACCGCCTACTATTGTTGATAAAAACAGAATGGAGCGGGGAGATGTATTCAGAAAACCTACGGCGTATTGGTTCATAAATTGTGAGCCTACGCACGGAATGAGTTATCAGAACGACAAAAAGCAGAAGACTATCAATGCTTGTGCAAGAAGCAAGGGAGACGGACTTTGCGGCGGTGAGCGTTCTATGATTCACCCGGACTACGCTAGAAATTGGATTTGTGATTTTGTTTTGGGTAAATATCAACCTGCAATAAGCGGACAGACACTTTTTAGCGTTGAAGAAATGGAACAATGGGCAAAGTAACAATGCCTATGAAATGTAAAGGTTTAGAGGGGGTTTAGAGATGAAAAAGCTATATAAGGGATTCGACAAGGATTTGAAATGTAGGGGCTTCCAGTATGAAGTCGGCAAAGAATACACACACGATGGAGAAGTAAAGTGTTGCAACGGCGGTTTTCATGCTTGCGAAAATCCTATGGACGTATTCGAGTATTATCCGCCGAACAAAGCAACTCGATATTGCGAGGTTGAAGGAGATGGCAAAGAGGATAAAGACGGAAATAAAAGTTGTTTTGAGAAAATAAAGATCGTTGCTGAAATTACTCTTGGCGGTCTTATTCAGGCAGGAATCAAATTTTGTTTTGATCATGTGAAATGGTCAGATAAAGCAAGTGCAACAGGCAACTGTAGCGGCGCAAGTGCAACAGGCGACTATAGCGGCGCAAGTGCAACAGGCTACAAGAGCGGCGCAAGTGCAACAGGCGACTATAGCGGCGCAAGTGCAACAGGCAACT
>Ga0310786_10000389_pt1 | contig 70994 bp, 136 predicted proteins | sample AusTroGonzalo_MG_FD_203881 | JGI IMG/M metagenome (GOLD analysis project Ga0310786, IMG submission 203881) | Bovine rumen microbial communities from tropical cattle in Woodstock, Queensland, Australia - Gonzalo_03 (v2) (version 2) | ecosystem: Host-associated > Mammals > Digestive system >... | reverse complement strand
CGTAGCATCAAAGCAACCGCCGGAATACCGCAACGCAAGCGAAGAACCGCCGTAAATGGTTGATTTAATCGGACACGGTGAGAGAAGCCGGACAGCGGAAAAGAAAAAAGGAAGGGAGAAAAAAATAAAAATGGAGGGAAAAAACATGAAAAAATATCAGGTTATCGGCGGACAGTATGAGCAAAGTTGGAAAGGAGAAAGCGACAGCTTGCACGGGGCAAAGATCATCGCCGGAAAGAATAAGGAATATTGGGATAATTGGCAAGGATGGCACACGCCGCACATTTACCGCGCGGAGGATTGCGAAAGGCGCGAGGCACACGGGTTTATAACTCTTTATGAGGGCGCAACGTATACTTTCCACAAGCCCGACGCAGAGCCGATTTGTTAAACCGTCAGCCCGTCACCGCATCAGGCGCAAGGCATAAGAGCGGAGCAAAACCGCAAACGGGCTTTTATCAAATATAAGGAGGTTTATATTATATGTTTCGGATTAAAAACGGACGCAACGCCGCAATCAAACTGCTACGTACGGGAGACGCTAAAGCATCAGACCGCATAAGTGGACGAAATGCCGCCATTATGGGAGAGCTTTTCAGACGGACGCAAGCCGGACAAATCAAAGGATTTTTTCTTTTGTCTGATACTGACTTCAAAGCATACCACCGCAGCCCCAAAAAAGCAGGATTTATACAGCTTTCAAGCGGATTTTATAAAAATGGCGAATTGATCCCATGCTATGACGTGCAATTATTGACCGCCGAAGATATGGAGCGTGAAGGCTACCCATCCGGCGTTTATGCCATCATTTTATAAAAAGCGGACTAGCCGAGGACGGGAAAAGGCGTTATAATAAAGATAGATATAATCACATATCATTCTAACGCTTTTCACGCCCTTTTAATGGCTTTCAGATAAAACCCACGCAAGGCACACCATAAACCGCAGTAAAGGCAAATACGCGCACACACAATGACCGCGCCATACTGGATTTCCAGAAATTTGTAAAACAGAGAGCAAAATTCCAGGACTCACGGAAAATTCAAGTTTTTTGCATACAATTCCAACAAAACTTAATCAAGAATTTTTACTTGGAATTTGATCCCCTGGGGGCTATAAAAAAATTTTGCAATATTTGAAGGGAAAAATCAATGAAAACTACTAAAATCAATGGAATTGACAAAAATATCTGTACTTGTGAGCAGAAAATTGCATACAACATGGCATTTACTGATTATGACGTTATAAAGCGCACTACGAAAGAATACGGACGCGCCGCCGGACTTGAAAAAGCATACAAATTAAGAGATTTACATATTAAGACAATGACGGAAAACGGCACGCGCTACAATATGGATGCAGTTTTTTGCGCATACAACGCCGGAATTGAGGACTATTGCAACAGAAATTTTGAAATTTTGGGAAGATATGAAGAAATAGGGAAAGCTTTCCCTATACTTTACAAGTAGAAAAGGAGAAACGCATGACAAGAGAAGAATTGAAAGCAACGCAAAGAACCAACGCTATTTTGAGCGAATACGGCAACAAAGAATATGATTTAAGTTTAGTGTTTGTAAAGCCATTATACGAAGCCCTGAAAGCCTTTTATACGGCAAATAAAACGGCAGTAGGCCATACTATCACCCACAACGCCGGAACGCTTTACATTGACGGAAATCGCATTGTGAATTTTGCAACGCCGCGCGACACGCTAAACAAAAGGCTTTCCAGATGCACGGATGAATCATACCGCGCGGAGGGAAGAATCTTGAGAAGGCAAGAAGAATTTATTTATGATTGAATTACAGGCCGCCAATACATAAGTTAAGGCATAAGCCCGTCAAAAGGCAGCGGCTTTTATGATTAAAGCAATTTTTAATCAAAAAATATCAGTTTACTTGAAAATTTAAGTTTTCTGCCAGGTTTTTTGTAAAAGATCAATGCAAAATTTTCCAACTGAAATTGATACATGGGGGGCTATCAAATAATTTCACGATTTTTGAAAGGAGAACAACATGAAAGTTAAAAACTTAATCGAAACTTGCCAAGATTTTAGCAGAATCAATATCTGGGAATCAAATAATGATGATCCCATAAGCTACGATCCCACTGACACGACAGAGATTTACAGCGTGGAAATCCTGAAGGCAATCCCGGACAATATTTTGAATGAATCCGTTCAGGCATGGTATATGACAAATAACATTCTCACGATTTACATTTAGGAGGAAAAACAATGAATTGGATAGATGCCGGATTATGGAAAATCAAATTGTTTATGATGAAAAAATACGGAACAGATTGTGCATACAGAGATTTTGCGCCGCTTGAATGGTATGTAAGCACGGGAAGGGCAAGTACATTTTTTTTGAGAAAGCTTTTTGAATATAAGCCGTATATGATTGCAAGAAAACTACATGAAGGCGGCAGCTATGACGAAGTATTGCAAAGGATCAAAAAATACATTGTATGGAATCAGAAGGGAGAATAAACTATGTTTATTAAAAACGAGCATTATGAAACCATGTTAGCAATCAGGAAGTATCTGCCACAAGGAGAAGCTTTTAATATCCTACCAAAAGAAGAACAAGACGAGATCATTAAGTTTGAAATGATGCTCATGGATTTTCATAAGGAGCATAAGGCGCGCAACAAGAAGATTGCCGGATATCTTGCAGAAAAGCGCAAGGACGATAAAAACTATGGCAGAACGCCATACGTAAAGAAAACAACGGATATGATTATTTGTGTTGGTAAACATAACGGAATTGATTTATACAGGAAGGTTTGTTTTGACGGTCAGCATTATTACATAAAGTACAAAGGAAAAAACATCAATGTTGACACGGATATAAGGCTAGGAAACTTTTCAAGGAAAAACTGATATGGGAGGAATAAAAAATGGCTAAATACCCTTGCAGGAATTGCGTATATTTTAAGGTTTGCGGCGATAACATGAGGACACAAGAATGCAAAGGCAGAACCACAAAGAAGGAAAAGAAACAGGAGGAAAAGAAAAAATGAAATTGTTTGAAAGTGAGATCACCACGAAGAAGAAATACACCTTGACCGCATACGCAAAGAAGCTGCTTATGGGATTGATCCTTGTTGCAATCGGCGTGTTATATCTGCTATTTTTGGGAACCGAGGACGCAACGCCAGGATTTTTCCTGATCCTTATGGGAATCATTGTTATTTGCGTTAAAGAGCTTAATTAAATCGTAGCCAATAAATAACCTAGGAATGAATTAAAATCGTTCCTAGGGGCAAATTTGAAAGGATAAAGGGCATATTATGAATACTGATTTGTTTCTTGCAATCAACAGATGCCATGAAATTGACGCAATGATTATTTGTTATATTCTGAATCATGGAGCTGCCGGACAAAGTGAAATAGCAAGGTTTTACGGAAAAGACCGCCAGAACGTTTACCATAGGGGAAAAGTCCTTGTATCTGCCGGAATAGTAGAGTATAATAATCAAAAATATACCCTTGTGGATAATTGGGAGGGGGCTCTTATAAAATGGAAAACTACTATCACTATGGAATGAGACTAAGAGGCTTTTCTATCGGCTGCCAGCCTAAAGACGGATTTATTCAAAGGGAGGATGACGCAACCGGGAAATACCACGACATTCTCACGTATAACCGTCACTTGACGGAAAAGGAATGCAGAGACTATGAGATTGACTATCTGGGAGAAGTGATTTTTTAGAAAATTGCATTTTCAGATTCAAAAATCCGCTTTTCTGCTGAATTTCACGTTTTCTGTATGCAATTTGTAAACAATTCCATTGAAAATTTACACGGGATTTTCAGCCACGCCGGGGATTCAAAAAATTTTGCAATATTTGAAAAATTGAAAGGAGAAAAATATGGTTTCAAAAAACGAGTACAAAATCTTATCTTTGCTTTGGGAAAGCAACAAACCTTTGACTAGAGCTGAAATACTTGAGGGAACGGAAGGAAGAAACTGGAATCCGTCATCAATTCACCTGATCCTAAACTCCATGATTTCAAAAGGAGTTATTAAGATCACTGATATGGAAGTAAAATACGGCAGAACGTATGAGCCATGTATCACTTATTACGAGTATCTTGCAAGGTCATTGCAGAAAATCGTACCAAACAAAAGCTTGAGTGAGATTTGCGCTGACATAAAAATAGCCACGGATTAAACCGTGGCTTTCTTTTTACATGATTCTTGCTACCCGTTTTCTCTTATCATCTTCCCAATTCTTGATTGCGTAGTCTGGAATAATGTTGGAAGTGTCGATGTAGTGATCTACGTATATTTTCCTCTTGTCTCCCCATTTTTCAATCAATTCCGGCAGATTCTCATTCACGGCATCAAACTCCAATCCATATCCCTTGCACCATTCCACGGCATCCTCTAATGGCTTTCCTTCCCTCATAGTCCACAGAATCAGTTTGCATCCGTTTTTCTGACATTCCTTCAGCCATTCAATCAGCTTTGTGTTCGGTTTTCCGCATTCAGGAAATTCGCCGCCAAGCGATAACGTTTGGTCAAAGTCTACTCCCAAAATCTTATTTTTCAGCATATTCCACCTCAATCGTAATCTTTTACCATGACTTCTCTTGCGTCTGCAATTCTTGCTCCGCTAGGTTCAAGCCCAAGTTTCACAAGTTCACCGATGCAAAAACTTCTGATTTCCCCATCTTCTGCAATTCCAGTAACGTGATAAGGATATACGCCAAACACTCTGTATTTCTTCTTTTCTTTCACGTTGCTAAATTCAATTCCTTTTGGCAATGCCTCGATAAAATCTCCAACGTTAATAAACTTAATCGTTCTGTCTTTCGGCGCGTAAATGTCTCTTTCATTCTTGAAATTCATGTTCATGCCCTCACGGTATACTTCAAACTGATATATCCTGCACCGCTTTTCAGTTTTCCCCATCTAGTTTTTCCGTTCATTTTTTCGTCAATGATGGTGTAAATTTCTCCACGGTGTACCGTTGTAACAACTGGATAATTCGTTCCAGCACCCTTGCGAACATTTAATTCGTCACAATTTATTTTAACTTTGTATGGAAATTTGTTTGTAGGATCGTCAGGCTTTACGGAACCATTAAAAAATTCATTTATGCACTCCGCTTCTGCCTTTGCAAGTCTTTCAAGGTTTGCGTCCTGAAGCAACCATCTGACCGTGTTTGAATTGGTATGGAATCCGTGTTCAAGTATGAGTCCCGGCGTTCCAACAAGTCTTGCTCCATGTAAAACGCCATAATAATTATCATTTTGGAACCCGTCTCCGTTTCTGTCCGATTGTGCCATTCTTACGTTAATTCTGTATGCAATTCCCATTACGTTTGCTATTACTGGGGCAATCTTTTGCGCAAATTCCTTTGAAACGTCATCACATTTTGTTGTAAGATCGTTTACAAGATGATATATGGCAGCATAGCTTACGTTTTCGTTCATTCCGTTTCCAACCGCATTTGAATGATTTGATATAAACAAATTGCAACCTTTTGAAGCTTTTCCTCTGCTTACCAATGCAAGGTCTTTGTTTGGATCATTTCTTGTTAAAATTACGGTATGCCCCATTTGTTCAAGATACTTTTTCTGCATTTGAGAAAGCTTCCATACCATTTCGCTTTCATAATACTGCGGAATTGCCGGACAACGATTATATTTTCCATAGTGTCCAGGGTCTATGCAGATTATAGCCATCCTATAAGTCTCCTTCCTTTCTGTTGTTTGCCATTTCCACGGAAAATCCTTCCGGGTATCTTGCTTTTAGCTTGTCAATGTTCATTTCCATTATTTCGTCCATGTTCCATCCAAAGGAATCACAAATCATTGCTAAATACCAGAATATATCACCGCACTCTTTCTTAGCGTGTTCAACGTCAAGTGGCTTTTCGTGGAATATCCACTTTTTAATCATATCATTAAATTCACCGACTTCTCCTGACAATCCAAGGCATCCATTCAATAATCCACCGATGTCTGATATCGGTACATAACATTCAGGAGAATTTACTCCTAATGACTTTTTTAGTCTTTCAGTACCTTTCCCATCATTCGTCCTCATTGCCATTTTTTGATATTCGTTTCCTAACATCTCTTTCCTCCTTATATTTTCTTTCTATTTCGTCCATAACAACGCCCATGTACTTCAAAGCATACTGATAATACTTTGTTCCCTTGTATTTCATAATACGCTTGTCAGCCAAAGAAATCAATCCTTCCCACCATTCTTCTTTTTCTGGATTCCATGATGCAAGCGCGCCCTTAAAAAAGTTCCATACTTCACCGCTTATTGTCTTTATTTGGTTAAGATATTCTTCCATTATCTCACCACCAATTCTATGCCCGTCTTTTCCAAAAGTTCCCTTGCTACGTCATCAGGTGTTCTGCCGTTCGCCCATTCTCCATCTAGTCTGCGTGATACTTCCGAAAATACGCATTCAACAAAATCATCTCCATAACCCATATCATGTAGAACAATACCTACCATTGACATAATATAGCCAAAAGATTCATTGGATCGTCTTTCAAGTTCTTTGTTTGCGTCTTTCGTAATTCTTTCATTTGCCTTTGTTACAATGTTTTGCGTTTTGTTTAGTGCCTTAATGATTTTTCTTCTTTCAGACCGATTCCCGGCTCTAGCAATCATTTCAGCGACTTCATCCGCTGCGCTTGGTTTATTAAAATACTTTCCGTAGTCCATAGCGTACCCCTGTGGCTTTCGTTTTTGCCCCTAAAATCAATTTGAATTTGTATTTCGATACTTTTATTATCTATTTGTATAAAACGGCTTATTTTGGCTTATTTTTGAATTTGTCTTGATTTCAATTCTTCGTATTCTTCTTTTGTAATTTCTTTTGTTTTGTCCCTTAAATCGAAAAATCTGTTTATTTCCACCCTTTCACCGTCCTTAATCAGATAAAGTATACCCATTGTATCAAAATCTCCATTTTTATCATCAACGAGAAATTCTTCGCAGTATACCTTAATCGGAGTTGTTGGAGGCATATAAGGCATGGTTATTGGGTATATTTCCTCAATTATTTTTCTGACAAGTCCATTTGTAAAACTAATTTCTGGTCTATTTATTTCAATGCAACAAAAACTACCTTGATCGCTATACTTTACCGTTCCGTCTTTGTTTACTTCCTTAAAAAGGCTATACATTCTCTTACATTGATATGTATTGTCATAAACTAAATTCCAAACGTCATCCATATCTTCAATAGGAGTAAGCGGTTTTCCGTCAATCAGCCTGTTAAGTATTGACTTTGTTATCATGATTGACATTCCGCTGTGTTCATCTTCGCACAATGATTTGAAAGCCTTTAATGCAGAACCATAGCATCCGCATCCATAATCAAAAGTTTTCGGCATACCATTTTCGTCAAGTTCAATGCTTTCGTTTTCTTTTTTGCAAGCAATTCTAACTTCGTCCATCGCCCATTCCATCATACTCATTTTTGTTTTCCCCTTTCAAAACAATGTCATTTGTCCGTCAATCTGTTCTTCCGTTTTCTTTTCAGCACCGATTCTTAACTCTATTATGTCTCTTCCGTATGGATTTTCTTTGTTTGGAAACAGACCGCAAGCTTCATATCCAGCTTTCCAATCCGATGCTTCACTCGCTGTTATGCCGTAAACTTCGCATTTCCTCAAAGCACTTGCGCATACCTGATTCTTTCCCCAATGTTTGTAGTGTTCGCAATTCTTGCATTTTCCGTCTGCTGTTCCAAACAATTTGTGCATAAGTTTAATTTTTCGCAACATTTTTTATCTCCAATAACTCAACTTCATCTGCCATAAATCTATTTACTTTATCCCTGCTATTACAATTTGGGAAATCATCAACGCTTATTCTATACCTTCCGAACCGATCAATACCTTCGATTATTGTAACCACTTTCCCGTAATGAGGATGTTCTTTTTCCACCATCCTTAATGCAAAATTTACAGGAATCCATATAGCCTTATCTCCGATTTTCATTGATTATCCTTTCTATTCATTATCCCCCATTTTCTTAACCATGTTTTCAATTATCGGTTTCATGTGTACTTCAAAATGTAGCCTGTCATATACCTCTAACGCTCTTCCGATATATGCCATATTATCTGCTGTCAAGTCCACATGATAAACTGTGTCTTTGTCCGGCAAATCGTGTCCCTTAATCTTTCCTGCATATCTCCAATCATAAGTTTGTTGCATGAGATCATGTGAAGTGTTATTCTCTTCGTTCGTTCCATTTGGTATCAAATCCATGTTTACCATTGTTACATGAAAATTGCTTTTGTGCGTCTGCTTATTCAGTGCCGCTATTGCTTCGCCTACCGTACTCATTTTTTATCCCCTTTCATTCATTCTTTCCCATTTCCCATCAATAGGACGCCATAAGTGCAACGCTTCTGTCATGTTTATATATTCGCTCTTTTTCGGATGTATCTGCACAACTTCTTCTTCGTCATTCCAAAAAATATCTTTGACTTCGCACATTTCTTCCCAATTCGGAAGTCTCCTTGCTTGCAATTCTACAGATACATGTTCCCATTCTCTTTCATTCCATCCGGCTACAAAACTACACTCAATTCCTGACGATAATTTCAATTTCCCAAAAAGCATATCATATGCACCTAAAGGCTTGCTATAAAGGTATTGTTTCGATTTCTTGACTTCTTCAATCGTTTTCATCGGATTCTCCTTTCAAAATTTCTTTTATTCTTTTCATCATTTCATCTGCGCCTTCTTGTGTGAAATCAAATCTTTCTGCATCTTTTCCGTCATAAATTTCCCAGTATGGAATAGGTGTTTTTCCTTCATACATATATGCCATAGTTGAATATGCATCAAAGTAAACTGAAACGTGCTTCCCGTTATGACCAACATAAAATCTTGCCAACGCTCCCATGAATGGCGCAATAATTTTTACATCCCATTCCTTATCAAAGTGCAAAATTGGCATCCTTTTGTTCCATTCTTTCCATTTTTCCATTTTCTCAATTTTCAATCTTTCTTCATAATCAAACATCATTTTCTCCTTTCAACGCTTGATTCCATTTTGTTGCATACTCACCGATATAACCTTCTTCTGGCCTTGCATCTCCTGCTGCTATAATAAACGGCATACAAATTTCATCCAATAAGCAATTAGGCTCTTTGTAAATGTCATATTCCTCATGCAAAAAATAATATCCCAATAGTTCTCTATCGCTATCTTTGTTTTTATGGTACTCCCTGATAAACCGAAAACCTCTGCCACAAAGCGGACACTTTGCAAGTTTCGCACCAAATTCCAAATCTTCCTCTGTCCGATACCGTATCTCTTTATCATATTTCCAATGCCTATATGGTACATATTGTGAACGATTAAGCACATATCCGTCTTTTACAGCGTTAATAATCGTTTCTTTTGCTTCTTCAACCTCATTTGTAGGAACATTATACCGATATGGAATAATTTTTCTTAATACCTCTTCTGCTTCTGAAATCCTCATGTAAACTTTTCTCCCATTCATGCCATCTTGCCGTATTCGTCGCGTAATATTCTGACGGTACTATCTGCCAGATTTCCCACATGATCTTGCTTTCGTGCCAATTCGCCCACTTGTAAATGTCCATGTATCTGACTTTCGGCGTTATCACCCAACCTTTGATGCACCATACCCTTAGTTCATCATCACCGAAACCGCCTTCACATACCCTTTCTACAAGTCCTTCCCGTTCATACTCTTTCAGGTACTTTCTTACCTTATACTTCGATATGCCAAGTTGCCATGCCAAACTTCCCGTTGTTGAAATGTAGTCATATCCGCTCATATCAATCATACAACTCCGGCAACAAAGTTCATAAAGCAGCCTTTCTTTTTCCGTTAATCTCTCTTCCCTCATGCGTTCTCCCTACGTAAACGGCGTGTCATCATCTTCGGATAACTGGATAAAGCCTTCTTCGTCAAATTTTTCCCAACTATATTTTCTGTTTACATCATCATGAAATCCATAAAGTCTCTTTGACTTATCGTCATAATTTATCTGCCATCCTGTTTCGTTTATTTTTCCAAACAATCTGTTTTTCCAACACTTCAAAACTCTGCTTCCGCTATCTTCGTCTTTGTCGATCATAAGAGTTATAGCAGCAAGATTTGTTATGTCTGACGATCCTCCTACTTCGTCATTTCCGTTTTTACCATAAGTGTTTTTTCTCATATGAGCAACAAGCATTATCAAAACATTGTAGGTCATTGCCAATCTTGCCAATGCTTTTACAAACTTACTTTGCCGTTCATATTTATCAGATTCACCATTATGGAAAATGTCAATAGCCGTCATAAGGTTATCAATCAAAATAACATTACACCCAAGTCTGCAAATAACGTCCTCAATGATTTTTAGCAAATCAACCATTTCATCTTCTTCAATAATTCCATCATCAAATAGCAACAATTTACCTCTGAGCCATTCTGAAATTAAAGACTTGTTTTTGCTTGAAACATTATATCCTTTGTCTCCCCATTTTGTATCATAGGTTATAACATGGCTTGACCCAGCTGCCTGATAAGTGATCCATGCCTTAAAATTGTGATTAGGCAATTCTCCGCTATAAGCAAATACCTTGTGATTTGTTTCAATGGCATTCAAAAGAATCTGACTAGCCATAGTGGATTTTCCTAATCCGCTTTTCCCTGTTATGATTGTTACGCCACAAAAAGGAAGCCCACCATACAGAAGTTGATCTAAGTCCTTAAATCCTGTTTTTAATTTTTCAAGGTCAAAAGGATTCAAGTCCTCTACGTCTGCTATATCGACAACATGACTTATCGGAACGTCTACAGCATTTTCAATACAAACCTTTATTTGATTCTTGCCATACTTCCGTAAAATGTCATTTGCGTCTTTGCAATCCTTGTAATCTTCTTCTCTTACGTGTTTCACCCTCTTCCGGCGAAACCGTGTTTTGATTTCGTCCAGTAGTGAAATTTTGCCTTTTTCGTAATCCCCAAAAACAATAATTGAATCAAACTTGTTTACAAAATCCCAACAGTTAGGAACCCACGTAAATCCCTTTGCTCCTGTCGGAACGGATAACGCATTTTCAAATCCACAATCAGCAACGGAAAGTGAATCCATCTGACCTTCCGTGATTATGAGCGTTTTGTTCTCAAAGTTGCAATGATTCATTCCAAACAATATAGGCGTTCCACCAGATTGACACCACTCTTTGTTTTTGTCCTTCTCTTTGTCAAAGTCTGTTTTTCGATACTTGATAAACATTAAGTCTCCGTTATCTGCATAAAACGGAAAAACCAAAAGGTTATCTTTATCCGTTTGAGTGGTTATCTCATACTTCTTTGCCGTTTCCTCTGAAATCCCCCTACTAGCCAAATACTGAATTGCCGGTGGCTTCGGCTCTATTGGCTTATCAGGCTTCTTAAACTTTTTCTTTGTCGGTTGCGGTTTGAAATAGTTGTCAACCTCATTGCCAAGCGAAAATCCAAAGTCCTGACTAAGCTTTATCATGTTTCCAGAAACGCCACATGACGATCTCAAACACTTAAATACGCCATTTGTAAGACTTATTGCAAAAGTATACTTGTCTTTCGTATTCATTCCGCAGTATGGGCATTTGACAAAATGCAATTCGTCTCCCTTTTCTTTCGCTTGAATGTGAACGTATCTTGCAAAGTCATAAGCGTCTTGTCTTTTGAACTCATAAGGGCTATATCTCATTAAAAATTCCCCCAATCAAAAGGTTTATCATATTCTTCGTTCATGCTTATCCATTCTCCGTCATCAAGAGAATATCCATCTGATTCCAATTCTTCTTCAACTTTTTCTTGTGCATCTTTCTTTTGCTCTTTTTCAACAAGCTTTTCAAGATAATCTTTGTACTTTGTGTTGAAAAAGGTGCTGCCTTGTGGGTAATATTGCTTATCTCTATTTTGAGCAACCATATCAGCAACAAACATTTCAATACAAGCAATCATCTTTTCTTGACCGACTTTGTAAATCTCTTTTTTTGTTTTTTTTGAGACAGAATGCTTCCCATCTTTTTTGGGGTACATTTTCCATAGCATTTCAAAATTCTGTTCAACTAAATCGTCAAGAGATTCTTTATCTTTTTTATTATCATTATTTTCATTATTCTCATTATTATCATTATTGTTTAAATTTTTCTGCGTGATTTCTGCGTCATTTTCGTGTATTTTTTGCGTATTTTCTGTGTCATTTCTGTGTGTTTTCTGTGTGTTTTCTGCGTGTTTCGTATTCTGATAAAACTCATAGTTTACAACGGTTAGAAGTGTTTTTTTATTATCACTTTCTACCTTTATCATGTTTTCTGATTCCAACATTTCCAAAAACTTTCTAACCTTTGTTGTACTCCAATGCCATCTTTCAGCTAAAGTCCTTATGCTTGTGATCTTCTGCCCTGTCAAAATCTCCACTTTATTTCCGGCAAATATTATTTCTTTTGCTTCATGATTAACCAATAAAAGCAAATCAATCCATGCGCTTCTTCTGTCGAAAGGTTCATCTGAATACCACAAAAAGCAATCCTGAATTTTTCTATGTAAACTAATGTAGCCAACATTCATATTTAACACCTTCCTACTTTTCTTTTTATGTAATTCAGAACATCTTTCGCACATTGCTCTGGATTGTCTTTTAGTTTTGATCCGCTAAAATGCAAAATGTCATATCCGCGCAGCTTCAAATCATAATCCCTTTTATTGTCATAATCCACCTGGTATTTACTTATCTTATGATAATTATGTCCGTCACATTCTACTATAAGTTTGTAATCCGGGTTTCTCCTATCAAATATCAGAAAATCAGCAACATACCTTTTATCAGAAATAAAAATATCGTGTTGTGGGATAACCTGAATAAATTGGTTCCCATTATCAAGCAAAAGTAATCTGAATGACAGCAGGAACAATTTTTCTATCTCACTATCGCAATTATTTGTGTCTATGACAATATCATTCAGTTTTCCATCTAATTTATTTGGCATGGAAGAATTTTTCTGAATAAAATCCCATACAATATTGCAACATTGTTCGGATAGTTCCAATAATACTGACAAAGCTATGCTACCGTTTTCAAAGTGCATATTATACCTCAAAAAAATCGCTCAATAGAGTGTCTGCACCACTCCATGAGCGATCTATAGTAAAAGAGACTAATCCCTTTATACCCATGTTCATTTTGTAAGTGTGCAGAACTTACTACAGATAGTATAGCACGTCATTCAGCAGATTTCAATAGCTTTTCTCCATTTTCAATCAGTAGTTTTCCCAATTCCTTGAAATGTCTGTTTCTCTCAATAAAGGCGTTCAGTTCTGCCTTAATCCTGTTGAATACTATGGCACTTGTTTCTTTGTCGGACAACACAACATCAATGCTCTGGTACTGTGCATTCACTTTTTTAGGACTGATATTGACTACGGCAGATACTTTTCTTTCCTTTTCCTCATCGTCAAGATAAACAACCCTTAAATGAACGATTGCGTGTCTTGATTGTTCTAGCCTATACTGTTCCGCAGCTATGCCATCATTCCACTCAAAAAGTTCATGCGTAGGTGAATCGGAAGGTCTTGATCGTTCCAAAAACTCTTCCTTTGTCACGGTTCCACATTCCTCTTGAATTTCCTCCAACACGCCACCAACAACATCTGCATTTACCTTTGGCGTATATCCTTCTCCCCATTCATACTTTCTTTTTGGCTGATATACCATTGATTGTTTCCCCTTTCTTTTTATTGCCTGCCAAAACCTACCACAACTCGACTTACCTTGCCAAACCGAGCCGTGCCAAGCCTGCCATAACGCACCAAAACGTACCGCGACCTACCAATCCGCAACTGACCATAACGTGCCTGCCATAACACAACTCACACCACAACAAACCTTGCCGTGCCTTAACCCAACGAACGCCACCTTGCCTGCCAAAACTTAACCTACCTTACCTTACCTTACACTACCCGACCCAAACTTGCCTCGCCTGCCAGACCTTAACTTAACCCACATTTCCTTGACACACCATGACTCAACTTGCCAAGCCTGCCAAGCCTTAACTCACCTGAACAAACCCTTCCTGAACTTACCCCTCCCTACCATGCCTGCCAAAAAGTCAAGGCAAAGCCAAATAGACAATGCCTTGACTTCCATTTTACTACTCGATTACGATGTGATAGGTTCCAAACGAACCATCTTTCTCAGGACGCCATTCGCCAATTCCTACTGAATATCCTCCGGCATTGATAATGTTTACAATCTGTTCAAGCGTCATATCTCCGCTTGCGTTGTATTCCAGAATCATTTCCATAGACCAATTCCGAAACTCTGCACGATAACGCAAATCTGCGCTTCCACTGCCGATTCTGACCATATCCTCACGCATGATAGGAGTTGAACCTTTAATCTCTGCCATTTCTCCGTATTCAGTTTTAAGGAAATACGAACCACGCAAGGACATCTGATTTTTTACCCACCCGTTGCGATATGCAGCCGAATTTCCTGCCATCTTGATTGCACCAACCGGGAATCCCCACTTTGCACCATTCTTTACTGCATCCTCAAACGCCTCAACGGTACTTTCTTCCGGCTTTCCTTCAAGCCAATACATACTCTGAATGAAATCGTCATAAGGATCACGGACGGACTTGCTCTTTGTCTTAGTTGCCTTTGTCTGCGCCTCAAGCATCATACGCTTTGCCTTTTCAGACCACGCATGAACGATCAGCGGCGTATCTCCAACAATCTTAATCTTGACACGCTTAATATCAAGCGGTCTAATCTCAACTACAGTTTCCTCTTTCTTTGTTGCTCCCATTTTTTGTTTCTCCTTTCAATTTGAAATTTGTTGTTTGGTTCTAATGTCACTATACTACATTATAGGTATACTGTCAATAGATAATTACATTATTTTGTGGTTTTTATCACTTTCACAGCGTTCTGCATTATCCCCAAAATTGACGGCAAAGCTATCCCATTCCCCCATAGCTTATATTCCGCACTATCTGAATGAGGCACGTCATCACACCAATCCTTTGGAAATCCCTGCAATGCGGCACACTCGCAAGGAAGTAATCTCCGCACCGCATATTCTCCGTCATTTTCTGGTGGATTCATAAATTCATCTACCATCTGTCTTTTCTCCTTTCGTATGATATATGCTTGACCCCCCATATGACTTTTCGCCTGAATATATTGCATTGGCAATTCCGTCCTCTGTGTATATTGCTTTGCTTTGTACGTCTCCGTTATTTAGGTTCATGTTTTCTCACCATTACTATCTGCTGATCGTGCATACAGTTCAGCGCACCCATCTTGTCCTGAAGGTAAAATTGGTGTGCCTGTCCGTTTCCGATGCACCAACACGTATTGCTGCCCCCCCCTCATGCCACATCCGGCATAAAGGCTTTCAGCGTGTCCATCTTCCGTCATTATGTGTCTACTCTGCACGTCAAAAGGATTTAGGCAACTCATTGTTTCTCCTTGTTACTACTCCGTGTACTTCCGTTGTGTTCAGCGTATACATCTTGCTCCCGTCATCGTTAATTCCAGGACCTTTGTGCGATGGACGGTTCCCGTTTCCTTCAATCACGGCCAGAACCATCACCCCCCCTGATTACAAGCAGGACAACCGCCATTAAGGTCTAGCGTCCTTGCCGTGGTCACTTCCTGTATTCCGCTGTTCGGATTGCTTGATTTCATGGAATTGCTTGCATACGCAGATATGTTAAAGCATCTCATTTTCTTACCATCACCGCCTGTGGCTGTTTGTAATCTCTGCTTGCAAGCGTGTTCGCCTGTTCTTCCCATATGTAAGTGTTCCCCATCTTCTCGTCTACCGAATAGCATTCAGGTCTGCTCCCCCCCCCTAATGGGGATGAACAATGTTTGGTCGTTGCTTGTGCCTAGAGTAGCTGACTTGTCATTCTGTATCAATGCTCCCTTGCCTCCTCCTTCGCACCCCCCCCCGAACTTTTAAGGTGTAAACAATCGGTGTATGACCACCCATCTGCGCTCTCAAAGCATTTGTCTTATCTTCCGTCACGCTCATAAAAGCCCCCCTGATCGTTTAGGCAAACTATTGGCTGTCTTTTCGGTTCCGTCAGTAATGAATTTGTCTTGTTCTCCGTGATTGACATACTCTTTTTATCCTGTTCGTTTAATACAAAGACTACTGGTACGTGATCGCTGTCGGTTGCTATGCTACTCAAGGTTTTCGATACCCCCCCGTAATGGTTTGGTTGTATACGTCATACCCAATGGCTTTCACCAACACTCCGTTCCTTCCCGTAGTCAATCCGCAGTTTACTCCAAGCGTTGCTTCCTTATCTCCCGTCACGTCTCCGTTGTACCCGTCAAATCCTATCGCTTGCATATTATCAGTTTGTTCTCCGTGACTTGCTGTGTCTGTACCCATTTGTAGTCCGTTGCACATAATGCGCTTATCTCCTTTTGGTATAGCAGCAGACTGCCGCCCCCCCCCTTAGCAACTAAAGCTGGCTCTTGCTGTTCCACAATCTGAAAACCAAACTTTGCGTTTTCACCCTGCTGATAACTGTATCTGTCTAATCCCCATGCCGTACAATAACTATTGGAGTCCGTGCTTCCGTGTTGTCTGAAACATTCAGGCAATTTGCTTTGTTTGTCATTTCCCATTCCTGCGGTTCTCCCTTGTGCATTGAATGCGATTTTTTACGAAAGGATAATTGGCGTGTTACCCCCCCCCGGTTCCGTAATGGTTGAGGATTGAGTTAGCTCTGTGTTCCATTTCCGTATACCTTGCGTCTGTTTGGTTAACGTCGTAAAACCGGAAGGGGATTCTAGTGTTTTTCGTCTGCGTATCTCCAAGTTCTGCCGTATGCAGATTTACTATATCCAGTTCCATTTAATGCCTGATTGATATTTCCAGGACTTCCGTCTAATTTTCTTGCCGCATCCGTCTGTGATGAATAGTATTCTTCTGTTCCATCAGGCAAAGTTGCAATTACTGGTTTTTCATGTGCAATAGCATTCTTTTCCGATATGCTCCCGTAGTTTGCGTTGTATTTACGGTCGCACCATTCTAAGTTATCAACATCGTTATTTGCTCTGTTTTCGTCCTTGTGGTTGATTTCTGGAAGATTGCTCGGATTATTCAAAAATGCTTCTGCAACAAGACGATGCACTTTTTCCGTCTTTCGTTCTCCGTCTTTAGACAATCCTATTGTTTCATATCCTCTGTTCAAACTCTTTGACATTATCAGATTTTCGCTGTTCCTTACTCGTCCTCTGTCGCTGACTTCGTACAATCCTTCGTATCCTGTGACGGGCAACCAGATTTCTTCGCTTCTGTCACTAGCTGATTGTATTCTTCCGTTGATATATGCGCTTGCCTTTGCAATGCGGTAAGCAATACTGTAGGCAAGCATTTCCCACGAACAGCGCACCTCCTCATGATACCAATGCAAGCCTTTTGACTCAAAAAGTATTTCTCCGGCGCGGTTTCCTCCAAAATCCGCGACAAGAAAGATTCTTCTTCGTCTCTGAGGCACTCCCTCGTTAGCTGCGTTGCGGATGCACCATGCAATGCTCCATCCGTTTCCTGCCACACATCCGGCATTAGACCACTTCTTAGGTCTAGGTATAGAAACCGTAGGCTCGACGATCCTTGCGATTTCTTCAAGTACGGTTCTGAAATCTTCTCCGTTGTTGCTTGACAAGGCTCCTGGCACGTTTTCCCAAAGCCATAATCTAGGTCGAATATACTCAACTGACCCTCGCATTCGTAATTGTTCGCTAGCATCTTTCTCTCTCATCTCCTTCGTGATTCTGATAACTTCGTGAAACAGGCTTGACCTAGTTCCGCTGTCTACCGTCATTCCCTGACGCTTTCCGGCAACGCTCAAATCTTGACACGGGCTACTGTTCGTCATTATGTCAACAGGCTCAATGTCATATCCGCTGACCTTTGTTATGTCTCCAAGCTGTTTTGCTTCTGGAAACCTTTTCGCTTCCAATGACACGGGAAACGGTTCTATCTCGCTTTCCCAAAGCGTTGTTGCTCCGCATAACTTTGCGGCTAATTCCCAGGTACCGCTTCCTGAGAAGAAATTACCGTGTGTTATCTCACTCATCTACATCCTCCAAATTTTTAACCAAAATATCCTCAATTTCATCCGTCTTGATAAATCTTTTGTCTCCTTTTTGGCTTTCAACAGTCAGGAAAAGTCCGTCAACAATCCATGACTTTGCGTCATGAAATTCATATTCCCGTTGTTTTGTTTTTACTTTAATGTCAATCATCCCAATCCTCCTAATTCTTCTTTAATTCTATTGTATAAGCACATTACTCCATCGTTGAAAGCATAACAGTATTTTGCCTCTTCTGAATAGTTATCATTGGAGACATCTTCAATGTCACCATCGTTATCTAATATTTCAATCGTTATCTCCATCAATTTTTCTTTCGTCAGCATATTATCTCTCCTTCCCAAAAAATGTATTTCTCATACTCACCGCATGAGCAGACAACGCAAATTCCATCGGCATCTTTTTCCTGTTTTCCTTATGGCAAGAAAACGTTTTGCATATTTGCGGTCTTACTGGATAAATCTCGCATTTCAATTCCTTGCTTGAATCCATAAACGGACAAGTTAAATCCAAAACATTCATGGATAAAAAATTACAATGGCTGTGGGCTTTTATATTGTGAATCTTCACGTACTCTTTGATCTTCGCAATTTCTTTATCCGTAACAGGAAGCAAATCACCGCAACATTGACCACAACAGCTGCATTTACCATTCTCGGTGAAATCATACAAGCCTTTATTCATGTTTTCGTATGTTTCATTTAATAACTCATTTAATGTATTCTCCATAAGATACCTCTATCGCTTTGAATTTGGATTATTTAGGCACTCAAAATACTTTGATGATAATTTTATCGTTCAGAAGTTCAAAATTAAAATTTAAGCCTTATAGAGTGATTTCTGTGTCCTCTGTAACTGCATAAGCAATACGCTCTATCATATGTTTCATAATTTCAGCTTGTGTATGATTTTGTTTAGCATATTCAATAATGCTTTCAGCATTAAAACTCATTCCAACATCTTGAATAAAATCAAAGATCATTTCAACCTTATCATCCTGTTTTTCAAAGCGACTAAACTGATAATTTCTCTGGAATCTTCTTAAAAGTGCTTTGTCAAGCCTGTCCATTCTGTTTGTTGCACCGATAACAATTTGACCGTCAACTAATTCATCTAGTGCTTGCATTAGTGAAATTGTTGTTCTTGCTAATTCTCCGTCTGCGCCTTTACTGTCACTTCTTGCAAGTCCGATACAATCAATTTCATCAAGCAATAGCACGCATTTCTGACCTTTGCAATAGTCGAATACTTTTCTTATATTTGCACTTGTGCTACCCATGTAACTACTTATCAGATACGAAAAATTCACATATCCAAATGGAAGTCCAAGTTTATAAGCCACATACTTTGCAAACTCTGTTTTTCCTGTTCCAGGTTCGCCGTAAATTAGTGTTGAGTTAATATACGGTATTCCAAGTTCAAGCATTTTTACTGTCACATAATATCCTCTTTCTATCTCGGAGAATACTTTTCTTTGTAATTCGCTAAGATAATATCTCTTTTCACGAAAATCTGATACGTCAATCATGTTTAACAAACCTTGAAGATTAACAGGTAATTCAAACATTTTATCTGTTCCATTCTCCAATAGTTTTCTGTAATATGCAGTTTTACCCTCATTCTTCTTTGAGTTGTCATTGATGCAAGCCATTGTTGCGTATTTTTTTGCATCTTGTATTCTGTTTTCTGCTAATGCTCTTATGCAAGCAAGCATATCCTCTGTTAGTGCCATTGGTTTATCTCCTTTTATTCGTCTATTTCCTCTAAATACACGACAATTCTGGGATGCTTTGAATCTATAAAAAAGTCATGCGTATAATTTTCTATTTCAGACCACCCATCATTTCGTATCGTTCCTGTTTTTTGGAGCGCGTCAAAAATAACTTTCCTTGCAAAACTATCAATGTTATCCTTGTCCATTCTCTTGTCTTTTTGGAAATAATAAAAATGAATAATCAAAGGTTTTGTTGCTTTCCATTTTTTCAGGTACTTTCGTATGCAAGTGCAAGCAAAATTCATGTTTTCTCGCTTTATTTTTCCTCCGGCTTGTGGGCTTTTTGCACATTCAGCCAAATACTCATTAAGACCTGGCATACTAAATGGAATAATAAAAAATTGCATATCTTTTCCAGTAGGATCAAATTGTAATCTCATGCAAACCTCTTTTTAAGGGCTTGCCCTTTATCGACAAGCCCATCCGTGTGATATACTAATTTCCTTTTACTCGACCAATAATTAAATTAGCCCATTGGCATCACTCCTTAATCTATGTTGCATTACAATGGCTTACAAAAATGATTTTCCAAAAATCTTACGAAACTCTTCTCTTGCTGGGTCTGAATCATCATCATAAAGTTGTCTGCGGTAAATCTCTTTCTCTACAGCCAACTGTGATAGTTGCTTTGACAACACTTCCATTTCATGATTCTGGTGAACGCTCATTTTTGAAGAGTTATGATGTTTCGGACAAAGTGGCATTACCGCTTTCCATTTATCTGCAATCTTTCTGTTGGAAGTGCCTGAAAGTCCGTGATGGGTTTCCGTTGTTGGCGATCCGCATATCATGCAATAATCCATGTAGTTTGTTATTATGCTTTTCATGCTATACCTCTAACAGAAGTTCGTCCATGCTGATAACTTTTTCAAATGGCAAATTATCGGCGCACCATTCGCAATGACCGCAAGGTATTGGATCAATTTCGCCTTGAATAATGCTCCATATTGAATGAATTTTTTGTTTAATTTCTTCTCCTTTTTCCTCGATTATTTTATCTGGAATTTGGATAATTGCCAATCTAGGATGAGGAACATTGTATTCCTTGTCTTTTGATATAACAGCCAAATAGAACGGAAGTTTCTTTCCAAAGTTATATTCTACCGCCTTCTGATAGAAATATGCTTGTTCAACATACCCAAAATACTCAATAAAATTAAGCCTCTGTCCTAAATCTTTAGCATAATAGGTTTCAGAAATAGAAGCAGCTGTTTTTATGTCTGTTATTCTTTTTCCGTCATAACTGTCTAATTTAACGCGAATTGGCACTCCATCTATCTCTGCGGTTAAGATTTTTTGTGTTTCTCCATCTACATAGCGCATAAATAAAGGCTCTTTTATTGCCCTCTTAATCATTGAATCTGCCTGTTTGAATTGACTAAGAAGTTCCAAATCGCCTTTACCTTCTTGAAATTTTTTAATTGACGCTTTCGTGTATAAATCATCCATATTGTCAATCATAAATTGTGGTAATGAATGATCAAAATAGGCATCAACATATCCTCCCAATAGTAAAGCGTCTGTTTTTGGAGGAACATAATCTCCTTTTACAATAGCCAATGCTCTAGTCTCACAAGAAGCACGTCCACAAGTTCCTGCAAAATTCTTATACGTACTACAATCCAACCAACGCCTATTTGCTTCTGGACTATGATATGTCTCATCATTTAGAGAGAAATTGTCCTTTTTCATTTCTTTCAATTTTTCTCCTTTCGTGTTTTTTTACTTCAAAAGCATCTTCAACAGGCCAATGCAATTTTGTGATTCTTTGTGACAAAGTAGCATATTTTATGCCTAATATTCTTGACCATTCGGCTATTGTATGTGTTTCATCATTAAATGTTACATATACATTTGATCTAGTATTGTTTGCTTGTGTTATCTTATTAGTCCATCTACAATTATTAGGAAAATATCCTTTGTCGTTGTCAATGCGATCAATACTTAAATTATCTGAATAACCATTTTGTAAAGACCAGTTCATAAATCTTTTGAATCCATCAGTTCCATGCCACTCTTCGCATACAGTTATACCTCTTGCGCCATACCATTTATATTTATCATCGTTTTTATAATGGCATCTGCTTAACATTTTAGACCAAATTCCATGTAATCTAGTATGTGACATTCCATGAACACGATTTACATGATCTCCTGCACAACCGCAACTTTTAACAGCACCGCTTTTCAGATTTGACGATTTAACCCATGTCTCCTTTCCACAATCGCATTTGCAAAGCCAATAAATTGCATTATTTTTTCGTTCCCATCTTATACAAGTAAGTTTATTGAATTTTTGTCCTGTCAAATCAATGAAGCATTTTTCATGTATTATCTTTTTAAGTTCACATCCGCAAGATTTTGTTAATCCTCTTTTTAGATTGTTTCCTAAAACAATCTTTTTTGTTCCACAATCACAAACACAATTATAATATTTATCATATTTCTTTTTGTGTGAGAATGATTCCACATACCATTTTCCAAATCTCATTCCTGTTAAATCATTCTTTATTTTCCCCATTTTCTACCTCACTAGGAATAATATCAGCATAAACATCAACAGCCTTTTCCGGCTCATCAGGAACATTGTCAATATATACAGGATTTCCATTTTCATCTTGAACAGCCATATCGTTTTGATATGCAGTTTCCATATCCACGCTCATCATTCCCCACTTAGACACAATCTGCCTAATCATGGTCTTTAGAGCCATAGAATCAAAATCAGTAGTCCAAATAGAAGTAGTCCATCCCTTCTTTTTATCCGTTCTGTATGAAGCAGAATATTTGCTTGCGTGCGCTTCCATCTGATCTTTAGACCAATAAAGTTCCTTTCGGAATCCATTGTTCATTTCAAAATAAGCATAATAGCCAATAACAGGAAGTTGCTTTCTTTTTTCATAATCCGTAATTGCATTAAACACATATTCTTCCGTAATTGGATTGATGGATATTAACTCTCCCTCTCTTATGTCACAGGCACTAATCTTCTTATACTGTCCAGATCTCATAGCAAGTTGCAAATAACCGCGATAAGAAAGTTGAAACGCAGCTTCCTTTACTTCTACTTCAACAATTCTTCCGCTTTCATCTTTTACCTTTTTTTTGTTCTTAAAAGGTACGAGGTAAAACATCTGTAATTGTGGAGATTGTGGAAGTTTCAAACTGTGTCCGATAAGTGCTGATGATAAAATACTTGTGTTCGTACATTCTGCCAACTGCGGATTAGTCTGTACCGCACTAACCACGGAAGAAATAAAACGCTGTGCTTCCTTTTCTCCGACAACGTTCATCACATTTGCTTTTACTTTCTCACTTGCCAAGAATCCGGCAATGCCTTGTTTTTGTGTTGCTAATTCATTTGCCATTTAACTTTTCCTCCATTCTTCTTTGTCTTTCTTCTTCAAGTTCCTTCCTGGTTTTCAAAATAAGCTGTCCTCTGTAGCACCCGTATACTTCACAAATCTTGTCGATATACTTTGAGTTAGGCAAATTTCTGCCTTGTTCCCATTGAATCATGGTTCCCGTACTAACTCCAATCAATTCAGCCGCCTGATATTGCTTTAAAGTGGTTAGTCTTTTACGTGCTTCACGCAAGGTATATCTGCGTATTTTCTTTGGCTGTTCCTGTTCCATAAATAGCTCCTTTCCTACAAAATTTTACATTTTTATTATACCAATTTATAGGTATATAGTCAACTAGAAAAATACAATTTTATATAAAAAAGAGATGGGTTTTACCCCATCTCTCTCTTAAAACTTAGGCGTTCTGTAACTGGTTTTTCCAATTACGGATCATATTTCTCTGCTTCTCGTCAGTAGCGTTCTGTTCCATGCGTTCAAGTTCGCTTACCATGTGTTCTTTGGAATCCTCACGGCCATAACCGCGCCGACCACCTCTTTCATAGGAATCATAACTACCGCGATAATCATAAGAACCGCCATCATACGAACCGCGCCCGGAATAGCCACCCTCGCTAGAGTATCTACCCATGGAATCGCGCTTTGCATAGCGTCCTCTGCCTCTTGCGTAAGAAGAACCATCATCGTACATATAGTACGGCATCATTTCTGAATAGCCTTCTTCTCCAGCTTCTCTCATGGCACAAATAGTCTCAATGTCTTTGATAATGTCAACCACTTTGTCCATGATTTCAAGGTTATTGGAAGTCAGTTCGCGCTTGTTTGCAATCTGCCCAAGTTCTTTTTCAAGCATATCCTTGATTTCATAATATACTTTCATTGCGTTTTCCTCCTTTCTAGGCTATTCTTGCAACTGTTAAATTTGCATTTTGAACAAGTATCTGTGGTGCAGGAGTTGTTGCAGGAGTAGCACTTTCAGAAGTGTTCTCTACGCTTATATTAAAGCAACATCCTTTAGGCACAGATATAATTGCTGTTGAAGTGACATTAAAGAAGTTCTCCTGTGTTGGTGGGTCTGTTGCTGTTGCTGCAGGAGTAACGATTGCTCTACTTGTTAAAATAGGTTCACCGTCAATAGCCAATGCAACGCTAATAGCACCAACAGTACCGCCATCTGGAATAGCAATATTTCCGTTAAATGCCACTTGATACCTAGCAAAACAACCACAGTTACAATTTACAATGCCACGGAGAGTTACAATACCACTTCCAGGTCTGTGGTATACATATCCTTTGTTACACCCAATAGTTGTGTTGAGTGTAACAGGTTGGTTTGGACTTACTAATTGAACAGAATTATTTGTGTATTCCGCCATTATTTATGTTGCGTTTCTCGATATGTTTCGGTTCAGTTATTGCCTTTTCAAAAGACCAACCTAATTTGTAAATACGATTATGAATAAACTTAAAAGGCAAATCAAGTCTTTTACACCAATCAGTAAGATTGTGGGTTTCTCCTTTGTATTCTATAATGTATGAACTTCTTCTGTTTGCAGATTGTCTGTTGAGTGGAATCCATGTGCAATTACTTGGCTCATAATTTCCATTAACATCATTTCTTTCAATAGATAATTCATCTGAATATCCATTTTTTAAAGCCCAATTCATAAAAGAAACAAAAGAATTTTTCCAATCATCACACATTGTTATGCCTCTTCCACCATAATTTTTGTATGAATCTTCTTTATTGTTATAACATCTGCTTTTAATGGAATACCATTCACGATATAGTCTTGTATTTGACATATTGTGAATTAAGTGTTTCGGTTCTTTATTTTTACACCCACAACTTTTAACAGAGCCATTTTTTAAATTTTTACCTCTTACTTTAGTTGTGTTACCACAATCGCAAATGCACTCCCAAACAGTAACTCCGCCTTTTGCGTTTTCTAATCTCTTTACAACAACTAAGTTATTGTATCTGTTACCGATAATATCAATTAGTTTGCTCATAGTTTAAACCTCCATACGGTTTGTACTTAATTTACATTATGCCATAAACTGTTATGAAAGTCAACTTGCAACAAACAAACGCTCTCCTTTCTTAATAAACTCTTTTTGTAGCAATCCTAGAAGTTATTTCCGCAACCACAACCGCATCCGTTGTTGTTACATTGGAAAATCGGTGTGCGTCCATATACAGGAGTGCTAGGAACAGGGCAATTAGAAAGACGGTTATATAACTGGTCTACCTCATTGCTGAATCCCTGTGCGATAAACGCATTTTGTGCTGTCTGAGAAGCCGCCAAATCCTTCATTGCGATAGTCTGACGAAGGTTAGCAATTTCATCATTCTTAGCGTCAATCTTATCCTGGCAAAGCTGATCCTTAATGCTCTGAATGCCACCATTGATAACATTAAGAATGCTCTGAGTATTCTGCGTATCATTAGTGCGAGTAGCACAAGCTTCTCTTGCAATGTCAGAACCAAGGTTAGCAATTCCAAGACGATTATCCGCGCTTGCCTGTGCAAGTTGACCCTGAATGCCGTTAAATCCTTGAAGTGTTGCAATCTGACCGCTATATGCCTGTTGCATATTAGCAATCTGGTTTCCGTAAAGCTGCTGAGCGATTGCGTTTTGAGCATTGTTCACGGACATATTCACGCCGTTAAAGCCATTGCAAAGCTGCGTAGAAATGTTTCCGCAACAATCGCAAAGCTGAGTGGAAAGATTTGCAATTCGATCATTCGTGGACGCAATCGTTGTCTGCAACATCTGATCCCTGAACCCGTCATTGGTATTGTTGGAAATCTGTTGCTGACCCGTCAGAAGCCAAGGAAACTCAAACATATTTCCAAAACCTCCTCCGAAACCGCCCATGCCGCCCCAACCGCCAAGGCCGCCGCAAGCGAACAAAATGATAATGATAAGCCAAATATCACTACTCCAACCACCAAAACCACCCATGCCACCGCCAAAACCGCCATACATGGGCTGAACGGGCATAGTTAAACTCGTAGAATCGTTCATAATTTTTTCCTTTCTGCCTTTACAGGCTATTAAATTTATACTTCTTACCTTGCGCAATGGTATTAGTACCTTAGATGGAAAAACGCACCCGTAAAAAGTGCGTTTCTTGTTTAACTCTTGTTTAACTCTTGTTTAACTCTTGTTTAACTCTTGTTTAACTCTTGTTTAATTCATTTTGCACTTGCGGAACCATTGTTTGATAAGCCTGTTGCACTTGCTGTTGTGGCATTGTTCCAGATTGCATAAGATATTGGCCTATCATCTGCGGATTTCCGTTAAATTTCTTGATTTCCTCATACTGTTGCTGATTGATTTTTCCGTTCTGAATGAGCATATCCGCAAGCATATTAGGATTTTGTTGTGCCTGTTTTATGGTTTGAATAATCCGCATCATTCCATTCATGCCACCATTCATGCCACCCATCATTCCAAATAAAGGATTCATAGTTTATTCCTCCGATTTCTTCCTGGTTGAAGGTTTCAAAGTAATTTCAGAAAGTTTCTTTTCAACCTCATTCTTGACAAGTTTTTCAACGATGGATTCTATTTCTTCTTGCCGGACAAAATCTTTCAAATCAACTTGTGGATTTGGAGTATCGTCAACCTTGACAAGTTGGTACTTTTCCATAGGCTCTAATTTCCCGTCAAGACCTCTTTTCTTTTTGTAGACAAACGGATTGTCCATATCCATAAGGATAACTTCTTGCCCGTTTTCTGTTTGATACATATTAGCCGCCAATTCACCTTGCACAACATCGAATTTTGGGCTAGAAACGGCTTGTTGCGTCTGCATTGGTAAATTGTTCGTCTGTTGCATTTGGGGCTGAATTTGGGGCGAATAAACGCTTTGTTGTGAATATTGCTGTTGATTGTATTGCTGTTGATATTGTGGATATTGTGGATAATATGGCTGATAAGAATTTTGAAAAGTGCTATATGGCATATGCTACCTCCTAATCTCTTGAATAGTAAAAAATCGGGCATTCATTTGAAGAATCCCAAGCATCGAAAACGGTTCCTTGAATAACACTAACGGCATGGCTGCCCGTTCCAAGAACGTAAACACCTTCTGGATGGTCTGCCGCAAAATCACCTATTGTATAGCAATCAGGTTTTGAATTTTCTATTGTATGGCGAATAAAACCATTGTTTTTAAGATATGCTCCCCATACGCTATCAGCATTCAAGATTTCACTCATAAGAAATCCTTGCAAAGCAAGTCCTATATAAGTTTTTTGCCAATTTTCATCAGTAGCTAATGAAACAGCCCTGACTACACAATCGCCAGTCATTTTCCCGGATGGATTATTATTAAAATATTGATACGCCATAGATAAATACCTCTCTTTGATTCAATTATCTAACAGATAAGAGGTATTCAAAATAAACATAAGATATGATTAAGATATGATTTTAGGCAATAAAAAAAGACGGTGCATTAAGCACCGCCATCTAATTCTTCCATGATCTTTTCACATAGCCATTCTTTCTTTGACTTAAATTGTCTGTCAAGTTTTCTCGATAGCCTGTCAAACAATTCTGCCGGAATGGTAGTGTTAAATTGTTTCATTCCTTTCTTTTTTCGATATTCCTTTTGGTAGTTTGACCTACTTTCTACATTGTTTTCATTTTCCATGTTTACCTCCTACTTACTGGGCTTTGCTGCTGAAGCAATGCTTTTCAGAATACTAATTACGATCCATATGCCGATTGCCAATTTCCATGTAAAAGTAAACCCAAAACAGATGGAAAGAATCTTTACGGCAAAGGCTGTAATCAAAAAACTAAATGCTTCAAAAATAAGAAACGCTATAATAACATATTTCATTTTGTTCCTCCTCTAGTCGATAAGATTTACGTTGTATATGTCTGAAATTGCATCTTCAATTTTGTTCGTATAGCCGACTATTCCTTCCCACGTTAAGAATCTGTCTAAAATCTCATGCCGTCCAAGAGCTTCTATGAATTTATCCTGACTTGTATCATCAGGTTCTAATCCCATGTTCTCTCTTACGTTTCGCATTACTCTTTCTGAATACTTTGCCATTTTATTTCTCCTTATCTTCAAAAATTTCAATTATTTTAGTTGCCTGGTCAAAAGTAAGATTATTTAGGTTATAATTTTTCATGAGTTGATATGTTTTACTTATTGTTTGTCTTTGTTTAATTTTTTCAGCGTGTTCTTCTGTCACATAAGTAATATGTGACCTACTCCAAACATCACTACCAATTTCCCAACCATATTTGTCGTAATATTGACCTTCAACACGGATTCTCCCAGTAGGAGTTATTCTCTCGACCTTCGCAATTTTTTCACTCAATCGGCCTGAAACTATAACTTCATCACCTACACTTACATTTAATTCTTCTCGCATTACATTCTCCTTTCATTTCATTTACTTCCAACAACTCTAAACCAAACAATCCCATGTGTTTAGCTTCACATTCGGTGTCTACGATAGTAAACATTTTATTCTCCTTTCCCTAAAAACACATATCCGTTTTCGTTTGCGTATGCCAATGCTTCAATGACCGAATCAAAATGTTTCTTGTGTATCTTCCCGTGTTTGTCTAAAAATTGGTACTCCATTATGCCTCCTAAAACTTATCCAGATTGAACCGATATAACGGATAATCACAAAATCCGCTTCTTCTGATCGTTCCAGTAAATTCACCAAGTCCGTATTCCTTAATAAACCTTTCAGCATCAGGCATATTGTTTGTGTCAACATATGCAGTATCAGGCAAAAGTCTTTCACTAAGGTTTACCGTCAGATTCCCATATGGGTCACCATTTCTGCAAGTCAAAAATATTGCCAAGTTACCGTCATAATAGCATGACTTGTGGATTGTTACTTCGTATTCTTTTCCAAACTGTTTAATTTTCATTTAATCTCTCCTTTCAAAAAATGTGTGACAATGACGCTTGCCACACTTTGCGCTGCTGATTTGCCCTCAACAGTAAAAGCGTTTTTTAATTTGCTTCCGGCACTCCCTTTACTGTAACAAAAATAGGGGTTCCATCTTCATCATATCCAACAAATTCTGTCCATTCGCTCATATTATTTCTCCCTTCTCTTTTTTCTACAAGAAAAACATCTTGCATAAGGTTTCAAATTATTGTTTGCAAGCCAATCCTTTTCTGATCTTGTAAACATAAATAATTCTCCACAATCTTTGCAAGTTTTAACTTCTAACATATTCGAATTGAGTTGAATGTTATAACCATCGCAAGATGTTATTGCACTACGCAACTTATCAAACCAAAAAGAAGTACCATCTGGTAATGGATATTGCACTTCCGATACATTTGTATCATAATCAAACCTATTTGTTTCCTTGTTAAAAAATACCTTATATCCAAACATTGCATTTCTCCTTTCATTTGTTTCTATTAGCATACTAACACATAGGTATATTATTGTCAATAGATAACTTTATTTTAAAATAAAAAAAGAGGTCAGGCACTAACCTAACCTCTTAAACAACTTTTCTTGCCGTTTCTTAACTATTGTTTTTACATGAACTGTCGATAAATCAAATTCTTCCGCAAGTCTTTCATATGTCAATCCGTCAATCAATCTGCGTTTCAGAATCCTTCTGTCTCTTTCCGCATTTCTTCCAACCACGTATTCATCTATGAGATTTTCGATTTCAGTACGTGATAAATCTTCTGGATTGAGCATATCTTACCTCTTTGGTTTCCGATGATATCCCTTGCCACCGCATACATTGCATTGTACGTTTCCTGACGGAATTTTCTTCTTGCGCTCCTTTGTGGTTGTTGTTTTAGTTACCGTCACTTTCGCCATAATTTACCTCGTTTTCATCACCGATAAATCCAATGGCATCGCCACCGTCTCCGGCATCTACATCAACTTTTTGCGTGGTTTCCGTAACCACATCTTCAAATTGGCTCTCATAAATCGTCCATGCCAGGTTACTTCCAACAAGCGCAATGATCAAAACCAAAATCAGAATGAAACTTCTCTTGTTTGCCCGTTCAAGTCTTTCCATATCCGCTTCATGCGTAAAATACGGAATTTGAACCATTCCTTTTTCGTCTGCCATAATTGTTTTCTCCTTTTCTTTTTTAATGAAAAGCCGATAAGAGTTTATGCTTATCATTCGTCTGCTTTTCAATTATGGCATTTCGCCTACTTCTCACAAATCTTTTCGATAATGTTTTCCGGCTCTTCTTTCTTTCCGATTCCGTCCTTAATATCTTCGCCTTTTTTCTCAACAGTTCCCCGGATTCTCTCAACCAATGGCATAAGAAAAGGCGGCATTGGTACTCCAATGTCATTCAAGTTTTCAAGGATGGAAATGATCTCGTTCAGGACAAGCCAACACGCTACGATACATCCAACGATAAAAGGCAACTTAACTGGAATGCTTAGGCTGTTAAACATATACTGCAACATAAAGTCAACAAATACACCAACTAAAATAAGCAGATACATGAAAACCTTTTTCGCAATTCCAATGATGCCCTTATAACTTGAAACTTGCTCTTTTCTGACGCAAGCTGCCGTGATTCCCGTGATATAATCAATGACGTTGCATCCGACAAGAATATACACGGGAACGGCTAAAGTTCCAAGCCAACTTGTTACAACGGCAAAGAACGATATAAGCCCAATTTTTATTTTTTCCATCAGAAATACCTCTCTTTAACCAATTATAACAAGTTATGCTCAATATTGCAAGTCTTAATTTATGCCTTGTAAGTCAGTTCAATTTTGCAAGATATGCCTTGAACTCAGTTAAAGAACACTTTAACTAAGACCTAATGATTTCATAAAATCTTCATACTCTGCATAAGGTACTTGCAAGAATGTGAATTTACCACCACACTCACAAGTTTTATGTGGCTCATACTCGATTGCCCATGAAGAATCTGGATTGACTTTAGATGGTTTCTGCGGTGTTCCACATTTGTCACACTTTCTTAAAAGTGCGGTTTTAGGTTTTCTTCCCATGCTTCTCCTTTAAAAGAAAGAAGCCGATGCGAGTAGCACCGACCCCCTTACTTACTAATATTCATTCGACAAAGTATATATCGGCATTTTATTAAATTTGTTTAGTCGTTATGAATACTTTAACTTATTCCTTATACGTCAGTTCAATCACGCACCCCTCGTCCTCGACCCAGACGGTGTTCGCGCCCTTAAGGAGCTGAACTTGCTCTGGAGTGAGTTGGATGATGATGGGAGTGGCGAGAATGTAAGCTATTTCTATGTCTTCAGCAAAAGATTGTACTTGTTCAAGCGTTGTATTCTTAAAGCCAAAAATATAAGAGTTTCTTCCCATCCATCTTCCTCGGATATAAACTCCACCTCCTGAGATCCTTGCAACGCTACAAATCAAACCTTCTGCACTTGTATCATAAGTTTTCCTATCACTAAAATTTTGACTATATACTACGTCACATGATGTAGTATCACTTGGCACAATCCATTTTTCTGGATCATTTAACATTCTTTTTACAGTATCCACCGTCAGCTCACCCGTCTCCACATTAAGTGTGCCGCCGTAGACGTCCTCACCAAATGAAATGGTGATTTCATCTTGTACCACACTTTCTCCGTCAGCGACCTTAATCACCGCGCCGCTTCTGCCTGTGATGGGTCTGATATTATCTGGCGATGGGTATCCGCTACCACTCTGAACGGGAGTAAAGGTGAGTTTGGTGGAGAGGGCGGTTTGGGCTTTCTTAGTGACAAAGGATAGCGGATTGCCGAGAATGGTGACGATCTTCTCAGCAGCTCCCCTTAACTTCTGTGCGAACAAAATGTCAAACATGGACGCGCCGGGCTTTACTGTTCCAGGTTTTGCCGTAAATAAAACATCAAAGAGGTTCATAATATGCCTCCTTATCTCATATCATCGTCCGTGGAAATATCTTCATTAGTCTCCATTGGTTCAATTTCTTGCGTCTGTTGAACAGGACGTAATTGCAAATTATGGCGAGAAAGATTCAAAGTGCTTGCAGAAGGTTCATCTTCTTCGCCTTGCAATACCCATGATCCCGTACTTTGCAATACATAAAATTTCCCGGTTTCAATGCAAAGACAAATACTTCCTTGCGCAAGGCTCCAATCAATCGAAAATTGCTCCAAATTATCAAGATCAGTTGCAAAATCAGCAAAAATATCATTTCTTACGCCTGTTTTAATGTTTGATCCACCAATCATTTTAATTACCTCCTCGTTTTTGAAAAATACTTTTCAGTTTCAGTATAACTTATGTTTCTTTGTATGTAAAGTAAGATTAGTTAGTTGTTTTTGTGTATTTTATTGTAAAGTACCACACTCTGTCAACATCCGCCCCAAAGTGATTAGTACCATCCGTTGCATATATGTAAGTATCATTTACTCTAAATGCAACAAGTGGGGAAATGCCGGAATACAATACGTCTTTTGCAACCACTCCTAGTTTTGGACAACATATGTCTAAATCGACACATTCTCCCATGGTTATAACGTTATGTGCAATTTGTGTATGCACGTCGTTATCATAGCCAATCATAACGTTGCTCAATCTAATGGTCTTTTCATATAGCGTACTTCCGTCCGTCCATATTCCTATGATGTGTTCATCAGTTGAGTAATAGTGCTGACCGCCAAATTTTATGCCGTAAACCTTATGAAGGGTTGGAGTAACTGAATTGCTTGTCCTAGTAGCAACGGTCTTAATTGTGACATTATCATCAAAACCAAAACACAAACGCCTGTTATCATTAGCGACGGAAGCTGACATAACAAAAGCCCAACTTACCAAGTCTGTTCCAACCGTTGCACGAGTGTAGAAGTCCTGTCTTGGAATAAACATATTTTGTGTTTGCTCTGCAATTCCGTTTTCTGATACGTACAGGTATGCGTTTACAATAACAGCATCATAATCATCTATGCTTTTGTCAAGAATGTATGTTTCGTTTACGTTCGCATTACCGCTGACGTACGTAACGTTTGTATTCTCAAACAACAGATCACAAACATAATTACTTCCACCACCAGAAGTTGCATTTACCCATTTGCTTGTTGCTCCGTCATATTTCAAAACTTCTCCGTCAGTCGGAGAAACTATATTTGTGTCGCTTAAATCAGATAATGCACTTGCCCCTCCGCCACCACCAGATGCGGAAATGGTAATAGTTCCGTCTTGATTTTGCGTTAGCGTGATATTCGTGCCAGCCACAAGAACTGATGACTTGTTGTCGTTTAGCCAATTCAGCAGTTCCGTTACCCTAAGTGTCCATTTATCCTGTTTATTTCCAACACTAATAATGTCAGCCATTATTCTAATTCCTCGCCCGTGATGGTGTACGTAACCTTCATCGTCTTGTCGCTCGTCTTTACTACAGGCGTAGACAATACGTTTTTGGTTGCCAAATAATTGAACTGCGTAAACGTATTGATTGCACAATCCCCGGAAATCAGTTCAAGGGAAGTCGTACTTGTGGTGTTTAAAACGCTTCCACTCGTGACGGACAATCCAAATACTAACTGTTTATTGCTATAAGGCGGCACGATAATACAGTTGTCCTCAGACGAAGAGCTTTGCGTACTAAGAGTTTGCGACCACGGACGGAATAAAATGCTATCGTCCAAAAGGTTGACCATAATTTCTCGTCTTGAGTTTGATGAACTTGTGAATTGCACGGCACCAGGCATATACAAAACATTATTGAGAATGTATGCACCGTCATTCTGACCTGACACACTATTTACGCTTGATGCAATTTGTATTGTGGAGAATCCGCTTCCTCCACCCCTTGTGTGCTTATAAACAACGGAATAATTAGAAGAACCATAAGCATATATTCCATTTGCCGTAATAGCAACGGAATTAAGATATATGGTAATGTTATTAGGCACGGTGACGGAATCATAATTCATCGTCAACGTCTTTGACTCCATGTCAAACCGATGGACGGTCAGCGTAAAATTGCTCGCGGATAAGGTTTCTCTTGAATAGCCCCAGATATACAAAGCTTTTTCATCCGTGTTGTAAAAATGGTAATAATACGCGCTTGAGAAGTTTCCTGCATATGTCTCCACGGTGGCTGGCTGAATGGCTCTTGCAGACCTAAAGAGGTCAAAGTTCTCAGGACTCATCTTGTGAGAAAGAATCCGAAGCTCTGCACCTTGAACGGAATACATATATTTTAAGTCATTTTCACTATCAATGCAGAAATCAAGATAAGAGCCATTAAGAGGTACGCAACCTCTGTAAATGGATGGCGTGTATCTTCCATATCGTGACCCGTCAATAATGTTACCAAGTCCAAGCCAACCATAGATGTAACCAAAGGGCATATCAGTTCCCATTTGTCCAGAGTAACCATATCCAACCTTGCCACCAATCCTGTTTGTAAGGCAAGCCGTTGCAATAGTACCATTTGCTTGAGAAGTTTGGAAATCCCAAACCCATGACCGCATAAGCGTGTCAGATTGGCTTTCTGCGCTATTGTAAGCACCCATGATAGGTACATTCGCGTCAATGTTTGTGTAGTCGGTAGCTCCGCACCCCGTAAGCTTTGCAGACGCAGGAGCCCATATGTTATCTTCGTCCGCATCAAGTGCCGTGCTAAAAAGTAGCAAGCCAGATACCAAATTAAGATGGTTATTCAAGATTCTTGTCAAACCATTGGATCGTAAATTTTGATTGCTTGAAGTATAATTATGCTTTAATGCAAAGTTTACCATTTGGTCAATGGCAGAGGTAAACATATTACTCTCTTCAATGCGCTCTTTCAGTTTCCCGGTTAATCCGTCAAACAGTTCAATTTTTGTACGACCGTGGACTTTGCAAAGAATGCTGTTTTTCGGCCTGCTCAAGTCCATCAGTTTAATTTTTTCATTAATCATTTGGCACCTCCGTTAATACAAAGCTTACTTCTTCCTCAATTCCAAATACGTTTACGCCATTTACGACTGTCATTTCCATTAACTCAAATTCATCTTCTGCCATAATTGGAATGGGAGTTTGCAAATCAACCGTTATGGCTTCATCAATTCCAACAACAGAAAGTTCAGAAGCATCTGTTACGTCACCAATCGGAATTGCTTGCCTGATTTCCAGCCTTCCGTCCCAAGTGTCTTGAACAAGTCCTTGACCAGACAATACAATCAAAGCGTTTCCTATTTCTACCGTTGCGCTTCCGCCGTCTGCAACAAGTCTGATTTCAAAAGAGTGAGAAAGAACGTCCTCAATATACAAAAGGTAAAACAATTTAAGAATGTGTTTCCCGTCCGTGTAAGTTTCTATTGGTTGCCGTGTGTCAATCAAAGACTCATCATAGTAATATCTTGCTTTAAGCACCAAATCGTTATATTCTATGCCGTCTACTGTTGTTTCACAGTCAAGCAATATCTCAATATTTATCATGACTTGCGTTTCCTTAGTCACAAGAAACCTTGTCCTGGCTATTGAAACCTCGTCACCGTCTGAAACTACTACTTTCGCTGCGTTTGTTACTGATACGTAATTAAGTGAATAATCTTCCAGCTCTCCAACTATTTCACTTATTTTTTCTACGATAGTTTCAACTTTTGATTGTAAGTCAGTAATAAACACCCTCTGAAATTCGTCACCTTCTGCGGAATAACTGTCTCTTAGATTTTGCAATCCGCTCAAAGTTCTTGACAAAACAAAAAACACCAACGTTTTGTATACGGGATTTCCTTCAGTAGAATTGTCATAATCGTAAGCTTGATATGACACTACGTCTTTTCCTACTTCAATCCATGGCAATCCGTTATTATCAGACTTAAAAGGAACGTAATAAAACCCCTCTACGTTTGGATATATGTTTTCCGCAATCTCTAAAACTGTTTCTTCGTCAAGATTTAACGTAAACATATTCCCTTGAATAATGTAGTTGTTGTCTCCTTCTCCATAAGAAACGCCCTCATCTTGATCTGTTTGTCTTATGGTTAATTTATCAACTGGGTTTACAACGTATTCCTGATAATCAAGGGTTTTTTGAAATTCAAATGCTTCCGTAACTTCTGCCGCTTCGCTTTTTGGCGCAAGACGATATTCAAATTTATTTTCCCGGTTTACAATTCCAAATACGCCATTTATCTGACATATTGACATTATTGCATCCAATGCTTTCATGGTATTTGGACTGTATTGTTTTTCGATTGAAACACCATCGTTTGGCAAAGAAACTGGTTCTTGCTGAAATCCTAAATAATTAAATAATTGGTTTCTAAAACGTCCTATGGTAGTAGGAAATTCAATGGATTTATACCAATCAGCAATGTCAATGTTGCCGATTGTATATAATTCATCATAGCATTTCAAGGTTTTGTGTGACTTGTCAGCCGAAATGGAAACATCATCAACAATTCCGTGAAATAAAGGTATTTCTTCCGTGTTTCCGCTAGATATGTATACAAATATTCTTTCATTTTTAAGGCTTTCAGAAACTTTATGAACCGTAATCTTAAATGATGATGATATGCACCCAACAAATTCAATGCTTTCACTTTCGGACAGGCTTTCAACAAGCTCCATTGATTCATAATCAATTTGACCCGTTCCAATCGTTAAGTCTAGGTCAGGAAAATAAATTCTAACCTCTTTTTGTATGGAATTTTCTCTGTATGCGTTTTTGGTAGCTTCGCTTACGTTCATGTTTTAATATCCTATAAATGCCAATCTAATTGAATTGTATTGTAACTTGTTGAGGTCTTTGTTGTATCTGTATATTGATGGTTGAATGTCCGGCATATACATATCTTGAGTCACGTAATCGTCAATTTCTGGAATGTAAAGAGTAACGCTTGCCTTTCTTTCGCTTGCTTTTGTGTAATTTGCTTGAATGTTTCCCATCAGCGTAGCAAATTCATCGTTTGTAAGCATTGCCGGAGTTTCAAATTCACATTTATTAGGTCTGTGTTCCAAGGCATTTCTTTGAAGTATTCCATATCCGTCTCTGTATGAATCCAAATCCGTTATGCTCATAAATACCTTATAACTGTTAAACTTAATGTATTTATACGGTATCGTGTAATCACCGACTTTTACCAAATATCCCTGAAATGCCATCTCTACCTCCAATATATCATACATAAAAGAAAATCACCACAAGTTTTTACGCCTGTGGTGATTTAATTAAAATTGATATGCTTGTCTGCCGTGGTTTCTTATGGAATAATCTTGTGCGTATTCCCTTGCAGCCTTTCCTATCTGATTTGTTGATATTCCAAATTCCTTGTTGAGTATTCCAACAAGATAGTTGTTTTGTTGTCTTAAAAGTTCCATTTCCTCTGCGGAAGTTTGATAAATTGCGTCTGCTATTCCCGTAATCTCGTTTCCGCTTACAACGCCAGTTCTTCCATTTACGTTGCCTAACCATTCTGTTTGACCGTAAGTTTCTCCCGCAACAAACAAAGAGCCTTGATCGGGAAAACCACCAGCTTCAAACCTAGGAAGTTCTACGTGACTAATAAGGGTCATTCCACGCCAATCTTTTCCTATGATGTCACCAGCCCATTCAACAATATTGCTGAATCCTTTTATAAACCAGTTTACGGCATCAATCATTCCGTTTATAACGCCCTCAAACAAGCCTACGATAAAATTACCTACGCCTTTGAATCCAATCTTTATTCCATCCCAAAGCCATTCAAATACGCTGGAAATAGGTTGAATAACCCATTTGTCAAACCATCCTGATAATCCTACCCATAACTCTACTGCAAAATCATAAGCATCCTTAAAGAATTGAGAAATATCACTCCACGCTTTTCCAAATGCATCCGAAACAGGTTGAATAACCCATTTGTTAAACCACTCCGAAACAATTTCCCAAACCGCAACAATGCCATCCCAAGCCCATTTTGCGGCACCAGAAATGCCGTCCCACAACCAAGCAAAAAATTCTCCAAGTGGCTTAATTACCGTATTGTTAAACCACGTGGAAGCAACTTTCCATATAGCCTGAATAATAATCCAACATCCTTCAAAGAAAGCGATTATGTTTGTAACTGCTGGTCTAAAGAAGTCCACTATAGGCTTTATTACGTTGTCATTAAACCATGTTGCGGCAAGCCCCCAAACTAATTTTATTCCTTCCCATAAATCAGAAAAATATCCGGCTACTGGCTGAATCACGTTTTCATTTATGGCATTAAACAAATCAGAAAACATTTGACCAAAAGCTATCCAAATATCACCATTTTTAATGCCATTCCACAACTCTTGCGCAATTTCAAAACCAGTCATTTTAGGAGCTTTTTTACCCATGAGAAGTTTGCCTAGTTTTGTGCCAAGGCCAAAACCGCTGATTGCAGCCGCAATACCGCTAACAAGAGCAGTTCCAATCGTAAGACCAATTTCAGTTGCCGTTCCTGCGCCAAAAATTGTTTTAAGGCTTGTAGTAAAAAGTCCTTTTGCACCACCTAAAGACTTTAACGCGCCGCCTAAGTTTAATCCTGATATGCCTTTAGACAACGCTAAACCTAAAGACTTTAACGCACCGCCACCTAAAATCCATCCTCCCACGTTTTTGATTGTAATTGCGCCAATCCACAAAGCAATAGTGCTTAATTTAATATTGGATAGCCAATCTATCATATCCTGGAACACGTCGCCCCACTCAATGTTTTTTACGGCGTTTTTAATCGCTGTCCATATGCCATCTGCAATCTTGTTTTGCGCATTTGCTAATTTTCCACCATCTAGCTCATCAAAAAAGCTTGTAATGCTTTCTCCAATAGATACTCCCCATTTTTCCCAGTCAGCATCTTCAGCAAAAGAAGTAATCGAAGACGTCACGGTCATAATGGTTCCGGCTATTGTTTTTCCAAGTTTTGCAAACGTTTCCGGCTGAATAAGGCCATTAAGAAAATCTGCAAGCCCTCTTCCAAAATTACGAGCCTTTTCATAAATTTCGTCCCAACTATCAGGCAACAATCTTTTAAGTGCGTCAGAAAATCTTTTGCCTAAATCGTACAAATTCTTAATGTCGCTTTCAAAAGGAACAAAGTCTATTCCACCGGGTTTAATAATGTTTGTTCCGCCAAAACCAACTCCTCCGGCGTCACTTGATCCGCTGCCATTATCCTTAGTTGTTAAATTGTTTAATTCGTCAATGCCAAGCAACTGTTGCTTAAATTTTTTAGCTGAATCAGTAGCATCATCGTAAGCATCTGCGATTCCTTCTACATCTTCTACTACGCCGCCGCTTGTATCTACAATCATTTGCCATCCAAATATTTGTCCAAGAGCATTTACAACTCTTTGTACGGCATAAATGATTGAATCCATGTACTTATTGATTGTCACAACTGCTGGTCTAAGCCATGCGATAAATCCAGTACCAATGACTTGACCCAAACGCTCAAAATTTTGTCCAAGAATACGTATCTGGTTAGCCCAAGTAATGCTTGTTTTTGCAAAATCTCCTTGTGCCGCGCTTGTATTGGCAAGCACATATTGATAACGCAATAACGTTTTTTCTTGTTGCGACATTTTCTTGACATTAACATCAAGTCCATTATTTAACGCCCAGGTTTGCAAAGTTGCGTTCGTGATATCCAATCCATAGGTTCTTAATGGACGTGTTGACCCGGTAAATATGCTTTCAAGGTCTTTTGCTACGTCTTCTTGCGATACATTGTAAAATGAAGCAATATCAGCAGTAAGTTTAGTTATATTCAGGGAAACGTCTGCCATGCTATTTGCAAGATCGTTATATCCCCTTGCCGCAAGTTCAGGATTGATTGCGTTAAGCTGTTTTTGCGCTTTATCTATGGAACTAGCCGTAATTCCCATGGCAGTTCCCATAGCCTGAAATCTTGAAGCATACTTTTTGGCAGACAATTCGCTAAGTCCAAAACTGGTAATGGAAGTTTTTGCGAAATCTTCCACTTTATCTGCCATTGTGCCGAATGTAGAGTCAACCACATTTTGTACTTCTTTAAGGTCTGACGAAATGTCAATGGATTTTCTGATCGCTCCAAACGCCCTAAAAAGTAAAAAGTATGTAGCATAAATTTTACCTATTGCGCTTGCAAGACTAAATACTTTTTTTTGCGTTCTTTTTGCAGTATTCCCAAGAAGTAGCATCCCTTTAGACGCGCTTCTGGCACTATTTCCAACTCTATTTGCGTTCGCTAAGAATTGTGCTAAAGCATTTGCAAGGTCAATTACATTTCTGCTTATTTTAGGTGCAGTCGATAAAGTGACAATTAAATTCCTAAATGCCGTAGCAAGTTGCGGAATAGAAGTAATTGCAGTTTGCGCAGTTTTTCTTCCAAATACGGATAGGCTTTGTGCAAGTTCAGAAAGACCCTTTACGTTTACGTTTAATCCCTGAAATTGTTTTAATCCGCTTGCTAAATTGCCTATTGAATTAGAAGCCTGGACAATCGTTTTGCTTCCAAGACTTCTAAGAGAAGTAACAAACTGATCTATTCCTTCAAGACTAGGTAAAGTGACTCCTTGAAATTGCTTAATTCCTTCCGCAATTTTTCCAAGAGATTCACCGGCTTTCACTACATTACCGCCGCCTAACTTTGCGACATTGGTAAGTAGCGAATTTATGTTTCCAAAATCCATTGTATTTCCGTTTAACGCCGCAATGCCTTGTTCCAGATTTCCAAAAAACTCCCTTATGGTTGCCCCATTTGTCAGATTTTTTGTTGCGCTTGCCAATGTTCTTATGCCACTTGCAATATTTTTCAAGTTTTCAGAATTGGTCTGATCGGCAACGGTTTTAATTGCATTCATGGACTCAACCATGTTTTCTGCGTTTGCCACAAAACTTTCGCTGTTTACAAGTCCAATGGCTTCTCTTAAAGAACCTAATTTAGAAATCAATTTCTCTATGGATTGATTAGCCCCGGAAGTGTTTGCGGTAAAATTAAATTGCAACGCATCCAGTTCAGTTGCCATGTTCCCACCTACCTTTCATAAATTTATTCAAAATAAAAAAGGGCGATAGTTTTTATCCTACCGCCCACTAAATTTAGCAGATGGGAGTCCTTTTGCTTTTTCAGCTTTAATCCACATTTCTTCTGCCATAATTGCCTTTTGTATTTCTTTGTTTAGTTCTTCTTCTGTCATATCTTCAATGTCTTTTTTAAATTCTTTAGCCAAAAGTGGCTTATCGAGATATTCCATTGGCTTGTGTTTGTGTTTCGTATCAAATCCCAACGAAAAATTGTGCAATGCTGTTGTCAACGCCTTAAAAGTGTAGCAACTTGCAATATACATTTGTTCGTCTTGCATTTTGACTTTTAATTTATATGCTTCATCGTAAAAATAAAGCTTATTAAGCGTCAAATGCATTATCTCATTGTAAGAAAGTCCAATCGCAATGTATCTCGGAAGTATTTCTATGTAAATCAGTTGTTTCCAACCTTTGATTTCCTTTTGTGGTCTTGTGGCTTCTTGATTTCCTTTTCCGCTGTTTCGCTGGCGTTTTTCACCATCTTGTCTACGCCAATCTTCTCGAAAAAATGATCTTTGCTCATCTCTCCAATCATCTCATTCATAATGTCGTAAAGAGTAAGACCTTCATTTTCCTTCATGTATGCAACAAGAAGTCTCTTTGCTTCGTGAATGGACAAAACAGTTCTGTCACCAAATTCTCCATGATGTTCCATAAGTCCGGCATAAAAAAGCGTTAATGCCTTTTGCGGAACGTCAGAAACATTCTTTGTAAAAGCATCAGCCATAATGGAGGTTTTTTCTTTTGCACTCAAATTTTCATCGTTTACTTCTGCTTCAGTAACTCCGGCAGAAACCATCAAATCCATTACTTTTTCGGTGCATTCATTGTAAAGCGTTGCTTCAATCGAAAACTCGATTGTATACTCTTTTCTGTCAATCGTAATTCTCTTCATATTATTTTTCCTTCCCCTGAATAGAATTTTAAGGGAAGGGCAGCCCGAAAGCCGCCCTCTCCGTTTTACTACTGTTTTCTTAAAAATTCTTCAATGATGTCAGCCTTCAGCGTTTTGGTGATTTCGATTCCCATATCCTCTGCAAACTGCTCAATCTGTGCGATTGTCATTGAATTTAATTGTTTGGCGGTATAAGGTTCAAAAGGAACCTCTTCGTCATATTCTTCGATAACAGGACGCTTTTGTTTGTTATTACCGCCAAGCAACTCTTGAATTCTTTCTTCTGACACGACAAGACCATCTCTGGGATATTCGCTACCAGTTTTATACAGATGGTTATTATCTTGCAAGTCGTTAAAGTTCATTATTGCCCTGTATCTTTTCATACCTTACGCCCCCGCCGTTACAGTTACCGCGCAAGTATCGGTATAATCGTCACCATCAACGGTAATCGTTGCGGTAATTGTTGCGTTTCCAGCCGCCTTTGCCGTAATAACGCCAGCAGATACAGTAGCAATAGAAGTATCGTCAGAAGTCCAAGTAACCTCCTCATCCGCCGGAGTAGTTTGTGCGATAATCGTTGCAATATCATTTACGTTAAGAGCCAAGTTAGACTTGTTCAAAACGATATCAGGCGTAATGGAACCAGCAGATACGGTAAACGTACCATCTCCGTTGTCGATAACGTTAAGATCGTCCGTAACCTTAACAGCCGCCGTATTGGGAATAACAGTTGCGGTCATCTCAAGAATTTCGTCTACGCCGCCAACATCGTTAGGAGTAGCGGTAACTTGACCGACATACGCATACTTTGCAACCTCTCCAATTCCCTGAGTGCCATAAAGATGAATAATGTCAACCTTTGTTCCCGCAAGGCTATCAAGATTGTCAAGATACATCTTCTCAAGATTTCCAGTAATCTCGCGGCTATCTGCCGTCTTGATTCCTTGTTCAAACGTCTGCTGATCGTCCTCTAACGTTGTACTTTCTACGGTATTGGGCGCAGACACGGGAGAAGGGATTGACTTTGCCCTAACTAAAAGGCGATACGTTCCAACCCAGTTATTATCCGTAGTGTGCGGCTTAAAAATAACACGTGCCAAATAAGATGTAGATGCCATTTTTATTCGTTCCTTTCTATGTCATTTTTTGTTACTAATTTCCTAAACCGGGCAATGCAATAAGAAATCTTATCGTTTGTTTGCGGATCAGGAAACATGGTTACGTTCCAACGCAAACTCTTCATAAAAGAGATTGCCGTAGTCATAATTTTGTTTGCTTCATCTTCTGATTTATTGGAAAATACCTGGATTTCGATTGTAGCCAACACGGAATTGACTTCATCATTCTCTAGGTCTTGACCTTGCTCAATAGGCGTTAGATTGTGCAAGTAAAGCGTAGGAAATTCTGACGGCGTTGTGCTTTCACTCTTTGTTGTGCAATTCAACTTAGGATATGGCGCACTTAATTTATCTTTCATGACGTACTGTATGTATGTAAGTACCGTACTTTCAATTTGAGAAAACCAAGTGTTAGCCATTTCCAAAAACCTCTCTTGCCATCGCGTTTATTTCATAAATCATAGCCATAAGCGCGCTATACATCGGATGCGTAGGACGTTCGCCAATGCTATGGTGTGTTACGCCATTTTCGTCCGTCCAACTCCATCCGTTAGGATCAAAAGCGTGTCTCTGCTCTGGGAAAGTGCCTTGTCCTACTTCTCCGTCAACAGACGGAAAATAGACTTTAGCTAACCATCCAGAACCAAATTCACTCATAAGCAATGGAGATACTTCCGCACTCACTAACTGACCGCCACGATACCATTGACTTATAATTTTCTTTGAATCGGCAGCAATCAAAAGACCTGTGCAACCAAATTCATTTGAATCTATTTCTTTATAAAAAAATATATATTGTCCATAAGCACCGCTATTGTCTTTTGCCGTGTTTATTCCAATATCCAAAAGCTTAGATACAAACAACTCTGTTTTTGCAATAAGGTTTTTTTTGTACTGTTCAAGTTGCTCAATGGCTTTGTTTAGCGATCCTTTAGTTGTTATGGATATGTTTATTCGCTTCATTGAGTTTTAACGTTCTCCGTCAAAATACACTTCCAAAAATGCTTTCCTGCGTCCAAAACGCCAAGGACAACGTAATCTGCGCTTTCCACGTCAACAACACCTTCAACATAGTTAGGCTCCGTATTTTTCCATACCAAAGTTCCCGTCTTAAACGGAAATTCGTCTTTTCGATACGTCATTTTTGCATTGCCTAATTTCTCACTTCCAAAAGCGCGCATTTCATCTTCTGTCAGTTCCCCAGAAATAGAATTAAAAAATTCCACGGGTTCACTATAAGTAATTATTGGTTCACCAGTTGTTCTGGGAACATATTCACCACCTATAATGTCATAAATGATATTTCCTTCATCGTCTCTGACATAGGTTTTTTGCTTGCCTTCATATAGTGAGTAAAACATACGTTGTCTAACTCTTCTTGCTGTTCTCATGGTATCACCGCCAATGGAATAATCTGCGCAAACATTTTTTCTCTGTCAACGTAATGAATGTTATTTCCGTCACCAGAATATGAAGTCTGTCCTTCTGCTCCTGATTGATTGTAGTCATACAAAGCAAGATTTCTGATGCTCGAATAATATTTATTCAAATCATCTTCAATCATTTCATCCGTATAACTCTTAGGATATTTTCTTGCCGCCATAACTTCCATAACGGCATTGTTGACCTTAGAGGTTAAAAGCGGTAAATTAAACAAATCACCGTCAGTAACCATCAATTCAGTTGTTAAGTCGGTAATAATTTCCGCTTTTATCTCCGCAATCGTCATGTTATAACCCCATCTTTTCAATCAAGATACTTTTTAACTCCGCGCCGGATATGTCATCGGCGTTTTCAATTCCTTGTTCAGTCGCAAGCTTTCTAATGTCTGCAACCTTCATAGAGTTAATGTCCGTTTTTGTGTAAAACTTTTCGGGTTTCGACTCGATCTTAGGTTGATCCTTAGTTTTTTCACTCGCAATAGTTTTTTTGTTAGCAAGGACGGTCTTTTGAACCGCCCTCACTCTGTTGTTGTGTCTTGTCATCATTCCCATATGCTACTCCGTTTCCAGCACAAGGTCTGCCAAGGAATACTCAGTTCTCTCTACTTGTTCAGGCGTTGTGATTTCAACGACAAACTTTTGCTCATTGTCTCTAATCTTAAATACGCCATTCTTGTCAGGATCGTTAATGATCTCAACAAGACCAGTGCCAGCAGAAGGATCAAGACCAACCTTAACGCTTGTAGCTTTTGGATCAATATTGCTAAACTTCAATGCAAGAAAATTTCCATCTCCGGCTAAAGGCCCAGACTGTGCCAGACCACCTTCAATAAATTTCAAGGTTCCCGTAATGGCATTTTTAGTAACCACTACATCTTCTTGCATATCAGATACAGGCGTGCCGAATAGAACCGTGTCTCCGTCCTCGGCTTCTACGGTGACACTCATGAGAAAGACAGTTTGATCAGCTTGCTTGTATCGTATACGTAAGGTGCAAACAACTTACTACCGATAATGTAGTTAAGCTGTGCGATCTTGTCACGATCAAACTCTACAAGAGTATTTCTCTTCATGTAGATTGCAAGTGCATTAGGCTTTACGATGAATGCCTGTGCGCCAACGGAAACCTTCTCATAGTAAGTTGCAATATCCTCTACGTCAGGATCTGCAACAACCGTATAAACGCCGTTTACAAGAACATAGTAGGTCTTTGCAACGTCGATAGAGGTATCTGTGGTCTTTTCATACTCATCATGAGCATTCAGACGATTTGCAGTAACTACCTGGCATCCATGAACCATACCAATGGTTCCACGAATAATTGCCTGTGCGCCCATCTCGGTATTAGGAATCCAAGAGTTAGACTTGCGAAGTCTCGCGTAGAATGCAGGAGGAATAACGATAACCTTTTCACCGTCAATATCCTCTCCAAACAGCGTAAGCGCATCTGCGATTTCGTCAGCAGGATCACCGCTTGCCGCAATGGTATCGGTAAGAGTTGCCTGATTTCTCATTGCTTGAAGAAGCTGATTCTCAACACCGCTGTTCATTGCGGTGAGAATCTGCGTTCCAGCTTCGCCGGAAACGTCACCAGCTGAGGAAAGAATTGCCTCATCTGTAATCTCTACGGCCTTACCAATCTTTGCAACCTTTACCTTCGTGGTGCTTGCGGAAAGTCTTGCAATGGGAATGTCCTGACCCTCACCTACGAAAGTCGCGTCTCCAATATAGCTATAGGAAGGAAGCGTAATTTCGTCTCCGGGTCTGCCAACAAGGTCATTTCTAACCGTTGCCAGCGGAGAAAGCCTGATTGCGTTTACGAGTTTCTTGTCAATGAAATTTGCCAATACTTCGGGATCAACAAGATTGGCTAACATGGTGGTAACATCTGTAGCTGCCATATTTTTTCCTTTCTTCCTCTTTTTTGAGGATTTACAATGCCATCAAGCGGTCATATTCCGCTGGATTTTCTCTTTTGAGTTTCGTCAATTCGACTGGACTCATTGCATCAAACTGTTCTTTTGTGTAGGTCTTGCCAGAAGAACCTCCAATGTTTACGTTAGGAATTGTCTTGAAGATTTCTGCTTCATATTCCTTTTTCTTTCTTGCATCAACTTCCCGTTGGATTTTTACTTTCCCGTCAAAGTCATCGTCCACTTCTGCGATTGCCATTCTGGAAGCCTCATCTGCATTCCAACCCATAGCAAGATAGGTTTTTTCTACCTTGTTAATCTTGTTCTCGCGTACAATGGCATTCCATTCCTCTTGCCTTTTGGCTTCCGCTTCAGCTTTCTCCATTGAAGCTTTTTCTTGCTCGGAAAGGCTTGCTTGCCACTTCTTCTTATATTCAGCGGCTTCGCTGCTTGCCTTTTCCTGCGCCCTCTTTAGCTTTGCCATTTCAACCATAAGTTCCTGAACGGAAGGTTCCTTTTCTTTCTTCTCTTCCTTCTTTTCATCTTGTGGTTTTTCCACGGGCTTTTCGACGGGCTTTTCGACGGTTTGCTGTGTTCCATCTTTGATTTCTTCTGCCATATTCAATTTCCTTTCTGCGTTTGATTATACTCACTTCCCTGTGAGTTATGTGCGTGTTTTAAGACTTTCCCTAGTCTATTTATGTAAAGCCTTTCGGCTAGTTACTAAAGATATTCCAATGCACATCTGCATCCGGCAATTTCTTTTCCTTCACCTTCTGGATCGCCTGGATATAACAACGCGCTTCCACCAACAATGAAATAATCGTCTATTGGAATGGTTTTCCATTCCATTTCCCGGTGCGTTGCCCTAACTCTATTATCTTTTTGCGTTCTCCACCTTTTTAGCGTAAAACCATCCTCGATAGCTTCTTCTAATTCTTCATATCCAATAATCGAATTGCTTTCATTGGCACCGCCGATTGTTGCACGATCATCAGAAACAAAAAACGAAGCGTCATCTTTAGATAAATGTTCAATGGTTACGTCAAGATATTTTTGCGTAAATTCTTGTATGTAATTCTCCATAAACAAATCAATCTTGACATAGTTTATAATGACGTTTCTAAATTCCATTCTAAAAGCACTTAAAGCAATGTCATAATTCCATGAATTGTTTTCTGCCATTGTATACATCAAAGCAAAAAGAAAAAGCATTGCCTCGCGTAATTGTTTAGCAATACTTTTCCTTTTTTCCTTTCTTTCATCTGAAATCGGCATTACTTCATAAAATTCATCAAGCCATTTGTCCACGTCAGATATTTTGTTGTCATATGGAATCAGATTGTTTAATTCATCAATCATCTGTATTTGTTCCGTCTAAATTAGGAGAATTACCTACTTGATCGCTTTCATCTTGCATGGTTCTTTCAGAATTAGGTGCTTCTTCAGTTGTTTTGTTTGCAAACGCGCTTTCAAGATACTTTTCAATGTAAGGCATGGAATCAATAATCACTTGTTCGTCATCTTCAAACAAATTGATCGCCTTTATCATGTGACCAGGTTCTATTCCATGGCTTACGCCAGTAGCATAAGCGTTAATCTTAATGTTGAGTTCATAACTCTTTGTACGCTTAATGTTAGGCTTTACGTCAACGTATCTTAAATCAAGCAACGGACTATCGGATGGAACGTTTGTGTTCTTTTTGATTGCCATAAGCGCAACCTTGCACTCTTCCATCTTTGCGCTGCTTTGAAGTAATGCTTGTGAAGCCGCGACTTGTTCAGCCGCGCTCCATCCGCTTGCGTCTGCCATTGCAACACCCGTACTTCCGCCGGAATTGTCATTCCTTTGCGGAGTATAGCATCTTTGCAGAATAAGTAATCTTGCGGAAGTGTAGTTTTTCAAAAGTCCGTCATAATTATAGTTAGTTGCAAGCGGTTTGATAAACGGTGTTTTACCATCCCTTGATGTAAAGGTGCTTACCCAATCGTTAGAAACTGGTCTCTTAGGTACTTCTTTTTCCGTTCCGTCCTCTTGCTTTACAATTTCCGTGGGAAAATCAACGTCATTGGTATGCCAAATCATCTGCGTTTCCTGGTCAATGTCATTGCCAATGTCTGAAAGCATAAGATTAAGTCTTTCCATTTCTGGAATTTCTCTTTCAAATACTCCCATTCTGTCCTCGGCTCTTTCCCACTCAATAATGGGAATCATGCCAAGTCGATTTACCACTCCATCTTTGTATGTGCTTCCCCATTCCGTTGTTAATTCGTTCCCGTTGATAACCTTTTCAGCGGAAATCTCATATCTTCTGTACTTTGAAAATGCAGTAAAATACTGATTCCCTTTATTATCTTGACGGAATGTAACGCCAAGCATAACTCTGTGGTCTGAATATACGGACGATCTTACAACAAAAGCATATCTAGGGTCTAATGCTTCATATTGGAAATAACTGTCCCCATCTTCCCATTCCGTCTTAATGTCAATAAAAGTATAACCAATTCCGCAAATCTCAACAAAATGGCCTACTTTCTTTTGCTTTCTTCCAATGTTTTCTGCGGCATAACACTCATTAAAAAGTGCTATTGCCTTTGTCTCTTGTTCTAAATTTCCACCGTCAATAATTCCTCTTTGCACAAAATTTATTGGATTGCTCCAATGAAATCCTTCTTTGAACTCCGTAATCTCATGCGCAATGGGATCAACAGTTTTAACGTCAATATCGGTTCTTGTTTTCTTTTCTCTGCGTAATGGCATTATTCCAGCTTCGATTGCCAAAAGCTTATTACAATCTGAAGCATTGGCGGTGAAATCAGCCATTGCATTTCTGACAACCTCTATTATGTTTTCAGGCGTAATTTCCAACACGTCCGTCCAAATAACTCTTCGTCCTGCTTGCATTTCACCGCTCCGTTTTTTTACATAGTAAAAGGGCGATACGCCTTGTACCGCCCCATATCAAGGAGAAAAACAACAAATAACAATTTTACACTATCTCACAATACAATTATACATTCCCTATCGGTGAACTGTCAATACCTAATCTGCATTATTTTAGTAAATTCTTCCAACGCCCTTTTGTGTGCTTTCTTCACACCGCGATCAGTTATACCAACGTCTTGTGCTATGGCATGAATTGACTTTTTTTCAATATACCTTTTCCTTATTATGTCTTTGTGCTTTCCAGTAAGCATATTTGTTTTAGTTATAATTGTCCGACGTAAATCGGCGTACCTATCCTGTAAAGTGTCGCATTCTTCTTCCAACATGATAATTTTCGCCACAATGTCTGCCATTTTATCTGCACTCATGGAAGTTTGAACGCGCTCTCCATCCATGCAACATGATGGATTGCTTGCCGTAATCCGCAACTGATATATTTGGTCTAATTTATCACTAAGCATTCTGTCAAGCGTTGATAATTGCTCAAGATATTGTTTAGCAGTCATATATTCTCCTTTCTTAAATAGGACTTGACATAATCTTTGCTTTCGTCACTCCACTTCCATTTCTTTCAAATTCGACAAGCCCAGCTAATGAATCCGGCGCGCCATCTTGAAATCTTTTCCCATGCACCATTGTAAAAGAATAAAGATTTTGCATAAACATTCTGTATTGTTTGTCTTGCAATGAAGTATCTAGGAAATAAAGTTGTCTTATGTCTTGCGCATTATCCCAAATTCTCTGTTCCTTGCTTTTTGTTGTTCCAGCCCAACTTGAAGTTATGTTGCAAGGTTCCTTGTATTCTTTGTCTGATTTTATTTCGCTTTCAACTTCATCTTTATAGCCGTCTCCACCTTGATTGCTTTCAAAATGTGCGTTTCTTATTTTATGTTTTTTTATTTTTGATACTACTTGTGGCTTAGTTATATGCTTTTCGGAATTATCATATACAACATCTACCACATATCCATCAATTTCACCTTCTTCATTCTCATAATAATATGCAATCGGCATTGATAAGCAATCTTCACCGCCAAGTGCTACGTCGCAATGTGAAATTACTTTTAACGGTTTTTTGTCTGGCAATTTTCTAAAATATTTCATTTGTTCTGGATTGAATACTGTTCCGTCACGATCAATGGGTTTTTGTTGATATTGAGCGTTCCAACCAGCCATATCATTATTCATTTCAAATTTTGCCCTTGTCGTAATAAAATATTGGGACGAATATCCAACACCATAATCGTATTGGAAATTGCTTTCATCATTTTCGTTAAGTGCCGGAACTCTTATAATATCATAACGCAATCCAGTATCATGTGTCTCTAAAAATTCAAGGTAATTTCCATACAAATCATTTGTAGCCCAAAGAGTTCCGAGACATATCAGTTTACAATTCTCTTTCTTTCTTGAAAGAACATTGTTATCAAAAATAGTCTGTTTCCTTTTCAAAACTTCTTTCGACAGTACGTCTTGCACACCTTCAAGCGGATCATCAATAACAAGCCATCCTGTCGCATCATATTCTCCATTAAGACCGCTTTCAAGACCTTTACCTGACAATGACTTGTATTTCTTTTTCCTGTTTAAGTCAAGTTTATTGTTTTTCGCATCCGTATCTACGATTTTAACCGATGGAAACACATTTGAAAATTTGTACGTTACTGAATCTTCGTATATTTCCTTAACGCCGTCAAGAAATGCACCACCCAACCCCTCTTTATACGTTACGTAAAGATTGGATTTTTCCGTGTCTCTTGCGCAATGCCAAGAAACATCCATTGTAATGTCCCCGGATTTTCCCGTTCTGGGAGGTTGATGCAAAAATAATATGTCTAATTCATCATCTTCAAGTCTTTGTATCGCATTTGAAATTTTAAGAAGCGTCCTTCGCCTAGGCTCATAGAATCTGTCTTGTCTGCGCCTGTCTTTTTCTATGTAAAGCTTATAACTGTCTACTTTAATAGGTGCCTCCAACAAAAGAAGTTCATAGAATTGGTTTATCATCTTCACTTCTTGCTTATTTTTCTGCGCCCATTCTTCAAGAAGCTTAAAATCACCGCCTTGTGTCGATTTATAAATTAGATCGTTTATAAGCTGCTTGCAACGCTCTGAAAGTATTAGTCCGTACTGAATATCTTTTTCATTCAAATAAGCCGTTTTTACGGCTTCTAAGTACGCATCAACGGCTTGTTCATCTATTCCATGTTGTCTTATGTAATTTTCGTAGCTTTCTACTGCCCTTTTAAGTTCCTGTGAAGCCATTTGTTCACCCCACGAAATAATCTAATGTCAAATTGTATTTTGCCATGATCAGCGATTTTGCCATCTGTTCCAACAAAGAATGCTCCATTGTGTCCAAATATTTTCCTTCGTATGTTCCGCTATTCATAAGCCAATTATAACGGCAATGAAGCAACTCATGGACAAGAATTTTCTCCGCACAATACTTCATTACTCTTTCGCCATAAAACTCTTTTTTGAGTATTCGTATAATGCAACTTCTATTCACAAGATCAAATTCATTCTCTCCGCAACAATTTTCTTCTAAAAATTCATCCGGAGAAACCATCTTTGCTTTAATGATCCAATCCGTCAAAAACAGTTTCTCTTGCCACCATTTCAAACATTCCTGTAGTTGTTCTTCGGTTTCAAATTCTTCAATCGGTTTCATTTCCTATTATCCTATCCGCAATCTTTTTAGCTGTTTCTTCGTATTCCCAATTTTTCAATATAATCATACTTTCACGCAATGCTGATTCTATGCTTGCAACAAGAGCATTATATATGAATAAATCTTTTTTATTGCGGTTTTCAAGACTTTACAAGCTTGGTGTACAGTTGTTACGTCAAACCGAAAGTCACATCTGCCTTGCATTTCAATATCCGGCGCACCTATGGTTTCAATAGTAAAACAGGGTACTTCGTCTGTTGATACATGGAAATAAAGAGAACGAACTCTAGGAATTGCTTTTCCATCTATTTCAACGATTGTTCCGTACGGTGTTATTTCTTCGTTTTTGTTTTTTACAGATACTTTAGCCATTTCATATTCCTCCAATGCGGTTAAACTTATAGCAAACTAGCTATGCGGAGGATGCCGGAATTGAACCGACCAATTACTCACCGCCAACGCACCACTTCGATCCCCCAACATAATACAGTTTGCAAAAGCAAAGCTACCAGACGGAATCGAACCGCCAACCCATAGTTTACAAAACTATTGCGCTGCCTGTTGCGCTATGGTAGCGTGGGCAGTTTGCAAAATTGGGAAGTTTTACTTTAATTTGCACTTCATTACGATTCAGCCAAACACCTAGCTGACAACCAATTTTACCATTTTTTATTTTCGTAGGGGTTAATCTGCTCACGCCCTATTATTCGGGATCTACCCGACCTCTAGCGTATGATTGGAATTGCACCAATGCTTCTATCACTACCTTTTGAAAACGCATTTTCTAAGGTGAATGGAATTACCATTGCATACACTACGGAAGAATGACCTACTTGAAAACTTCCAAGACAGATAAACTTCGTCAGGTGAGGTATTGGCCTATAACTACAGTCTATCAATCTTCTTACCTTCTTATCGAAACTTATTAGGTCACTTTTTCCGATGCTTTATTGTTGCTCGTCAGCAAATCCCAAGATTAAGGGAAACCAATAAAGACTTACACGGGTAACACCTAGCCGGGCATTTGAAGCCCGTTTAATCACAGCCGTTTGCCGTACTAGGTTTTGCATGGAGGGCTTAAAATAACAAAGATGGGATTTGAACCCATGACTACGAAATTAAAAGTTTCGTACTCTGCCAACTGAACTATGAGAGCAAATGTTAAATCACAGCAGTTGGAATCGAACCAACATCAAGGGCATTCATGCGCTCTATCCCTTTATGCGCCAAAGCTTTGCCATTAAGCTATGCTGTGCGACGAGGTATTATGTTCACCTCACTCAACATATCCATAAGAGCTTTTTTGATTGATTCATACCTAGGATTGAATCGTTGAGAAATCTATTATTTGTTCTAAAAACTCAACTAGAGCCAACCATCGGACTTGAACCGATATACCATGATTACAGGTCATGAGTCCTACCATTGGACGAGGATGGCATACAACCCTATCTGATCTAATTCCAAAGAATGATAGTTTAGTGGGCTGTGTGCTTCACCGCCTTTCGGGCAAGTTACAAGGTATCCCACCTGTACGACTAACTTATCATGGCGCGCTTTCCATGATTGTTTAGTCTGTAACATAAAACATCGCGCAATGTCTTATGTTATCCGCCTAAACTATCAAAATCCCAAGACAAGGATTTACACCTTGCATGATTGGCTACTCCCTCACTTTTCGTGGAAAAATGTCACCAATCTCGGTCAGCGTCTACCTATTCCGCCACTTGAGATTGCAGTCCTTCCAAAGATTGTCTATCCATCTCATACTTTTCTAGGTACGGGACTTCGACTGTGAACCGTTCTCTGCATCGTGTATTTCATTTCTTACTCAAACCCGACCCCAGGCACCAGGCACAAATAGCCAAGCCACAGGCACCGGGCAAGTGCGCGTATGTACGCCAAACACGCTTTGCGCTTCTGATTCTCTCTCAGAAGTAAGAGAAGTGTTTTTATCCATGTTACGCTTCATGCACAGTCAAATGCCCTGACTGCCGGGCCTCGTTAGTCACTAACGATAATGCCAACCGCTCTGCTTCGATTGGTAAGAGTGTTTTTATGGTGTTATCGCCTCACCATGTTAAATTGCGGAGACAAGATTTGAACTTGTGATCTCTTGGCCATGAACCAAGCGAGAAACCAGACTTCTCTACTCCGCCGTAACCGGGGACTTCTCATAGGTAGAAATCCCCGCTGTTCCCAAGAAACGCCGTTCTGCGGGAACGCTTTAGGCAGCTAACCTCTGATATACTGTTCCCTATCAGACGGGAATGTGCCATTGTGGACACAAACCCCATCGGTGCCATTGAAGCACCTTTAACCAGGACTTATTCCTAATGGGTGAAAGGAGAAATCCGCAAAAGATTTCTCAAGGAGATTGCAATCTCCAACAGGGGTAATTGGAATCGAACCAATGTTGTCAGGGTCAAAGCCTACTGTAATAACCATTATACGATACCCCTTAATTGTCAACCATTTTCGTCATTAGGTTGATTATAATACATATCAGCAACCTCTTTAACAAGGTTATGCTTCAACGCTTCTTCTACTGGAATCGGTTTTGTGTCCATGTAGTGTTCAGCGTATTTGTCCACATATTGTCGAAATTCTTTGTTGTTTTGGTATAACAGCCCTAAATCCATTTAATCATCTCCTTTGGAATTAAGGCTATTATACCATTTTATTAGTAGTTAGTCAATATTCTCAACCACAATTCCGTTCTCAAATTCCTTTGCTACCTTCTCGGCAGACTTTTTATCATCCCAACTTCCCCAATACCATAATTTCCCATCAACAAATCTTGCAACCACATATTGCCTTGGTTCCTTTGAAATGTTTTCTACTTTGACCTTGCATAACATACTCTTTCACCTCTCTTTATTTGTTTTCTGTATTCTTTTCCGTATTGGCATAGCTTTTCGCTGTTTTTTTGGTAATACTCTTTCATAAATCGCAATACTTTCTGTTTGTTTATCTTATAGTATTCCCTCATGTATTCAGCGTTTTTCCTTTTTCGTTCTGAATCTCTTTTTGTTTTTAATTCTTTGTATTTCAGTTTTCGCTCATCATCAGACAATGGTTTGATAAGATTATTAGGTTCAAATTCTCCTAAATCTGATACTTCTCCTACTTCCACGGCCTTAAAGTTGCCTTTCCATTTTCCGTCTTTTATGTGCCTTGCAAAAGTAGTAAGTGGAATACCCAAATAATCAGCCGTAGCTTGTCTCCCGGAAATATCGCATACAACTGGAAATTCATATTCGTCATTTGTTACGATGCTGTATAGTTTTGTTATTGGCATTAGTCACCATCCTTTAGAAAATCTTTAATGTCCATCTGTCCTTGTATTTCTTCATCAACAGGTGGATTCATAAAGTCAAATAAGTTCATCTGTGCCGTTTCACGATCAAGCCGTTCCTTTGCAAGTCTGTAATACTCAGGATCAATCTCAAAACCAACATACTTGTGGTTTGTATTCCTACAAGCGATTAGGCTGCTTGCGCTTCCAACGTGGGTATCAAGAATTATGTCACCGGGCTTTGCGTATTTGTTCAACAGCCATTCATACAGTTTTATGGGTTTCTGCGTTGGATGGAATCTGTTTCCACTAGGGTCTTGTGGTGCGCATTCAAACACCTTTGCATTCTCGTTAAAACTTGTCCAAGCATATTCTGCCATTGCCATTGAAAAGCTGTCTGAAATAGTCAGTTTTCGCCAAACAACAAAGCATCTTGTCGGTGGAAGTTCAAAGTAATTCCCCCCCCAGATAATCTGGTTCCGTGAGACGCGAAAGAGTTCTTCAAAGTATTCTCTTCCGGGGGCAACGTCCCACGTGATGATTTTTTTGAGTATTTCTCTGCCAATGTTCCGCCTGTTCTCGTAATTCTTGTTCTTCTTCCGAAGTCCGAATGTGTAGTGTCGTGTTCTTGTACTTGTCGAAATGGCCTCCGAATCTGTTCCAAGGTTTCCCACCCCCCCAGTACATCAAGGGTTTTCGCGTTCTGATGGTATTTACTGAACCAGCCCTTGCAACCGCCGCTTTCCGTAAATCCTGCTCCGTATGGAGGGTCAACTATGGCAAGATCAAAGTAATTGTCTGGAAATTCCTTCATTCCCTCAAGGCAATCCATCAAATAAAACCCAAAATCAAGCATTTTCTGCATCCTCTCCTTCTTTCAAATACCGATTCTTTTTCTCTTCAAAATGATTGTAAATGTGTTGTCCGTGATTTGTAAGAATAATATTAAGGTCTGTCATCATTCCGTCAAGATTTTCTATTGTTTGTTGTAACCTAACTAATTCTTTTTGCCTTTTCTCTTTTTCTGCCTTATAATGCAAATATAGCTGTGCCACGTCAACATAAAGCGTATTATTGCTCATTCATCTTCTCCTTATTCCAAACCAATCTTTTGTTGACAATCAAAATTTCTTCTGCGTCCAATGCTCTGTCAAATTCAATCAATAAGTCTCTTAATCTCATTTTTGAAACCAAAGCATAGGCAGATAAATCGTCAAGGTTATCTTCTGGAATCTGCTTTATTGCTTCCACAAATTCCCTTTGAAGCAGCGTTGCATATCCAGCTCTGCTTCTTCCCGTGTATTCCTCATGCAAAAGTCTCCTGATAAGTTCTGACACAGTAGCCCCTCTTGCATCTGCCAACTTAATGTAAGCATCATATTCATGTTCGTCTACACGGGTCATTATGACTTTGTGTTTTGCATTCGGCTTCTTCGGTCTGCCAACACTATTCTGTCTCTTTTGTTTATCAACAATTACATCGTTTTGTTTACCTATAAGACTTTCAATTTTAATACCGTCTTTTGGATAAAACTTTTCTCTTATTTTTTCTAATTCTTTTTGTTGATAGTTACTCCTCGCCATTATCCGTTATTTCCTCCGCTTGACTTTTTATTCCCCATGATGATTTATAGCCAAGTTCCTTAATGGCTTTATTTGCCTTTTTAGCGGTATTTTCGTCCTCTGCCGTAATCATTATCACTCCGCTTATTAAAGTGGCATTAAAACCCATTTCTGACAGTTTCGTAGCACATTCTTCTTTACTCAATTTCTACTTTATCCAACCTTTCCGACACGCAATCAGCGCATAATTGTTCGTATCCGTATTCGTAAAGATCGTCTACTTCTTCACCGCATTTGTCGCAAATCAATACTGGAACCCTACGCAAGCTACATTCACTACCTCTACATGAATAACCTTCAGTAGCACAATCACAACACTGGTTCTCGTACCTAACCATTATATCCCTCCATTCTTAATGTATTGCATTTCCACGTACTTCCCGTAAGTCATTCCTGATTCTCTTGCAAGTCTCTGAATTTCTTCAATAGACTTTACGTCTTTCTTCTTTTTTCTCTTTCCTTTCTTGTAATTAGTGTTTTCTCTTAATTCTTTATTCCTTGCCATAGTACGCTCCATGCAACCATTTCTATTATTTATGATTGAACATTCCTTGCTACAGCATATTTGATTACTTGTGTTTTGGGTAAATTCTCTACCGCATATTTTGCATATCTTAGTCATCCGCGATCAATCCCCCTTCTGATATAACTTGCAAGCCTTTTGGCTCGCCTGATGATAATTTACCCTGTTTGGATTCACGCACTTACCATCTTCTCGCGTGTCACCATTTCGGACATTAAACGCAAAAAACTTGCATGATCCACATTTATCATCATATTCGCTCTTAACGTTTCTTCTCATTCCTCACTAATCAATCCCCCTTCGCTGTCCTCGTCATCATTCAAATTTTTAAACTTGTCCTTAAAATGTTCGCAGCTCGCTTAACAAGGAACCACGGTCAATACTGATTCTTTGTTTGTGCAAATTCCAGTAGGAACAAGAGACATAGGTCGCATACTATAATACTTACAATTTCCGCATTCACTCATTTTGTTTCCTCCTTTTGTTCATCCAGCTTAATTATTTTGGTATCAAGATATTCTAATAATGACATTCCATTTTCTTTTGCTTCTTTTTCCCATTGGTTCTTCTTTTGCTCTAACAATTCTGTGTTGAAGAGAGCCATATACCAAGGATTATCCATTATTTATCCTCCATTCCACAGTATTCTTTAATAATTTCAATCAAATCGTCCAAGCGAACAATCTTGCTTGCATCAAACTCTTCTATCCCGTACTCCGTTTCAGAGTAGGCCAGTTTATTTATTTTCTCAATTAACCCGTCAACACTTTTTAATGGGCAATACGGGTGCCGACCACAATTTGCGCAGCCACTAAATATCAGTTTGCAACCAAGAATTTCTCGTATACCAATATCATTACAGCATACGCAATTCTTCGGCATTTTCATTTCAGATATGATTACGCCCATTCACTCACCTTCTTTCATCTTTTTGGGAAGAGCATTTGATACCCCTTCGTCAATGCCTGCTCCGTAGCCTGTACGAAACACACAGTTTTTGCAATTTAACTCCGGCTGAACTGATGGCAAGTTGTTAATAATGCTCGGAATAATCTTCGTTACAAACTCATCGAATGCACCTGTGGCGGTTGGATACTCATATTCATATACGCGCAAAATTTCATTGATCGCTCCCTGTCTGTTGATTAAATTATCCTGCATAAAAAGGACACTCTCCTTTCTCTCTTTCCTCACACGGTGCTTGCTGTGGTGTGACAGATGATGCTGAATTGATACATTTAACTGCATCGTCATAGCGGATATAGTGAATATAAGGAACAAGTTTAATTCCATCCTCTGAAACCAAAGGAGTAAGTTCAGGACCAAAATATCCAAAGTCATCATATTTATTTATCGTCTTTAGTAAATCGCTTCTGCTGACGCAATCTTTGCATGGTTCCGCTTTCATGGATTTGATAGCTTCCTCCAAATTTGGTTCACTTTCTTCTAGCTTTGCTCTACAATTACCGCTGATAGCGTCCTCACATTCAATTCCCATAACCTCTAGTTCCGTCTGCCAATGCTTTTTCAGCCATTCTACATTGTATACAACATAGTCTTTGCCGCGCTTTTTAAGTGTACCTTTAGGAAAACGGATGCAATCCTCGCAGGTCTCCGTCTTTATGGCCTTCATAGCTTCTTCCAAAATAGGAATATCGCGTTCATCTACCCAATCTTTGCCATTTTGCTTAATAAGCAAAATAGTATTCTCAAGCTGTTCAATCATTTCTTCTCGTGTCATTTACTCGTCCTCCTGCATCTTCTTAATCTTTTCGGTAACTCTTTCTGCAATCATATCTAATAGATTGTCCATCACTTCTGCACCATCTATTTTTTGTGTAAAATATTCACAATCATCGATTAAATTGCATTCACTTGGTTTTCCTATTCGACAGAATGGACACCTAATTCCGGAACATTCTTTCATTTCTCTCCCTCCTTCATCTTCTTCAAGACTTCCGAAATCTGAGGAAAATGCCTACCTGTCTTTTTAAAGTCAGATATATTCTTCCTTTTACCAACACTTCCATCTCTCCATAATATACTAAATCCTTCTATTTCAGATATGTGTGTGACGATGCCAATTATCTCTGCATACATATTATATACTTCATCTCCAACATGGATTTCTGCATCTTCTTCCTGCTTCTTTTGCTCATACGCACGGATTTTCTCGATGGCTTCGGATGCAGTACATTGGACAAATATCTCGTCATTCGTTACTATCGTAAATACGCCATCATTAAGGACTTTATTGCATTCCTTGTATCCCATTGACACCAATTTACTCGCCGCTTCCCATGCCTCGTTGCGACCTTGTTCAACCAATGCCGCCGCTCGTTCGATGGGTAACTTGCCTTGTTCCTTCCCTGCTTCAACTCCATCTTGATATGTTTCTTCGATCAGTTCTTCTATTTGTGTTGCGATTTGCTCTATTACCTGTTTCTTCATACCGACTGTACGCTGTTCCGTAGTTCCTAAACTCATTCTGCGTCACCTTCCTTCACAAACTTCACCAAGCTGTTGCATCTCATACATCTTGGTTTTCCAGAAAAATCGCAATGCAGTTCCGTTGCCCCATTAGGCTCACCGTCTGCACTAAAGATCAGCGTCTGGTGACACTTCTCCAATATTCCATATTTTTTTACCTGACCACATTTCGGGCAAATAATCTTGTTCAATGTTCTTCACCTTCTTTCCACGGCTCTGGCAACGGCATCCAGGAAAGAATATAATACTCGTCTTGACCTTCATACCAATCATTCCATGTTTCAAAATCAAATGGACTAAACTTATTTGGCGTTCCATGTAATGCTCCAACAAATGCACAATCGACAAAATACTCATATTCCGTTTCCCATGAATATTTCATTTTTCCGGTTACCAAAACAGTTTCATTGTCTATCGGCAATCTGTCCTTGCATGGAATCCACTTTCCAACCTTCTGCTGTTCTCCATTCATTACCCAACCACAAATATCATAAAGTGTGTATTTTGCTCCAAAACTTCCGTTCTCTATTGATTTTTTAGCATCTTCCGGAATATCGATAATAAGTCTCATTCACTCACCTTCTTCCTTTGAATTATATTTTATACAACCGTTTTTGATGATACTATCTACCATCCAGTTGTAACCGCAAAATCCTCTTGATTTCTTTATGATGGTATTTCCAGTTTTGCAATCCACTTTTTCCACAGATACACAAGCCGACCATCCATCATTCCAGTTATACCAAAATGACTTTACAACAACATCTTTTGGAACACTTCTTTCTGCTCTGACAATCGCGTATAAATTATCTTCACCAGACCATTTTCCATTCCATGAACCTATACTTGGCATGGTTAATATAAATGCTATCATTCACTCACCTTCTTCCATATTTGTTTTACAGGAAGGACAGTACCTCCATTTATGTTTATCCTTGTAATAAAAATGAAAAACTTCTCCACAGTTAGAACACTTATGATACCAATCATCTGTTCCTAGCCACTTTCCCACCTTCTGCTCTGGCTGAACGGGTGGTAACATATCATAATTGGACAATGCAGCATACGGCACATAACCACTAAATCTTTTACAAAGATTAAATGCCGCCTGTCTGCTGATAGCGTCATCGCAAGGCTTCGTCTGCAAGGCTTTGATCGCCATGTCTAACGATTCCATATACTTTGGATTGAATTGATACATTGAATCGTCTAGCACCTTGACTTCTTCAAGAATTTCGATTGCTTCTTCCCTGGTCATACGTTCTCCTTTCCGTCATCCTCGAAAACACAAGTCCACTTTTTGCAGCCGTCAGCATCACGGATCTTGCATACGTCACAAGGCCTGTCCTTAATGTATGACATCTTCCGCATATCAGCGATTGCCATCTGCTTTGCATCATCTGCTAGGCCATGTGCCTCAACCATTTCTAATACTTTAATCGCTTCCTGTCTGTCCATCGTCCTTCCCCTTCCGTTTTTCTTCCAGGTCATGCTGGATTACAACCCATACCATATACATTGTTACGGCAATAAAACCAATCACCATAGATACGATGATACAAAGGAAAATCATAAAATACATTTCAATCATTCTTCTTCCTCCGCTTTCTTCCGCATCCACTTTTTCAGTCCATTCGCCCGTCCATCATACATCTTGCACAGCACATTTCCAGGACAGCCGTTGCAATCGTTCGGATGTCGCACTTCGCAGATAAACTGCGCCAACTCGTCATCGTCCATCTGCCGAATCATCTCTCCGTTTGTCATGTTCATCCCCCTTTTTTTCTTCAATAATCCAACACCAGATAGCCCAAAGAAAACACATGATTGCAATAATTCCAAATGCTGAAAAACATAAAAGTAAATACATCGCTGCCATTATTTGTCCTTTCCGATTACTGGAATATTTTCTTGCGTCCTGTATTCAAGCATTCTATGTCCACACCTAACACATTCGCATCCCGTAAGATACGCCATGTATACAAATTTCTCATCAACTGTATGCGCGTACGTATCTGCAATCCTAAATTTTCCGTCTTGCCTAACAAAAATGCTTTCCCTAAACTCTTGTACTTCCCTATACAAATGAGGGCAAAAATAATCTGGATTAAAACCTTTCCTGATCCACAAAGGAATCGCCCTAATGTAACACATCAGCTTTTTAATCATTGTTTTTCTCCTCTTCTTTAATGATTTCCTTAATCCGATCATACGCAATTCCGACGGCAACCATCTTTTTAATTTTATTTTCCTCTTTTTCTTGAACTTTTTCGCATCCATAAATCACGCCACGTATCTTTGCAAGAACAACTTTTTCATTCATCTTCTACCTCCATGTTCGCCCATTCTACAAATATTTCTCCACAAGTTTTTTCATCACTCTCCAACAAAGAATAGCAAAATTCACTTGCCGGACAAGCGTAACACATTATAGGAGCGTCTATTTTTTTGTTCTTCATTTCTTCAAGCAGCTTGTCAATGTTTCTCATTATTCCTCCTAAAAATCAGTTTCATCCACTAAAACATACTTTGCAAATTGTACTACGTTTCCTTCCGCATTCCTCTTGACGCAACGGATCGTCTTAATGTCATGACCTTCCTCTTTCAAGTCATAAATCCTGGCAGACAAACGATAGCATCCAAATTTTTCAACAGCCTGTGCTTGCGTAATGCTTCCTTCCGTCATAAGATGGTTCAAAATCTTGTTACATTGTGTTCTTGTGTGTTCCGTTTTTTCTCTCATAGCTATTTTTCTCCTTTCACGTGCTTTTGCACAATTCAATCATACTACTTTATTAGTATTATTGCAATACAAAAATGATATTTTTCAAAAGAAAACCCACGGGATTTCTCCCATGGTTCTTCATGTTATGATTTCGGCATTTCCGGCATATACATCCAAGCCGTTACATATTCGTCCATAATGCCTGGGCCGTTCCAAAAATGCGCTTTTTCATGCCCTATCTGTTTTCCGTATTTATAAGGTCTTACGTCCCCAAAAGTTGTCGCGCATAAAACATACTCAAAATCTTGCGTGTTTTTATTTATTTGTTCATCCGGCAGTTTGTCATCTACCGAAATCCATCTGTCAGCATTAAATCCGTCTTGATAGCCTTTATCATATTGGTTTCGGTCATAATTAAGTGCTTTTACAAGTTCTTCTTTGTTAACGTCAATGCCTAATTGTTTCTTGACTTCAACAATAATATTCCCGTCTATTTTTTTCTCTATCATATCAGAAATTGTTTCGTATATGCTTACTGGACTTTCCCACATATCATTCTCCTTTCGCTTTCACAATTCCAGGGTTTACTGTAACCGCAGCTCTTAAAACTTCTTCAGGCGGCGTATCTGGAATAGCCACTTTTATTTTTCCGTAAAGAATATATTCCATTTTCATGGGATCACAACTTGCTTCCAAGGACATTAAAGGAACCAACTTATCAGCCATGTTTCTCGCCATTTCATGAAGTGATAATTCCAAAATTCTTTCAGGATTTTTAAACAGATATTCCCTAGGTATTTCTACCCTACTTCCTATCGTATGACATTTACATGGTATACTTTCTATCCTCAAAGGCGTAATTACATCATTTTCAGCTTTATATTCACTTCCACAACATTCGCAGCGCAAAATTCCTTCCTTTGCTTCAGATATTGACAGCATATTTCCGCAATTCGCACATCTGTAACCTTTTGGATTCATGTTTTTCTCCTTTCTATTCTCTGTAATCATCGTAAATTTCGATTGTTGGTTCTCCATAAATGCTGTTTTCCGAGGAAAGAATAATTTCTCCGTATTTTGCGGACAGTTTTGTTAAATCTTCCAAATCTTTCAAAGTAATGTAAAGATTGTCTCCAACGGTTTCAATGGAAAATTCTTTAAGCGTTGGGTATTTTTTCAGTATTTCTTTTGATTCCCTTAGCCATACTGTATGTAATCTGAATTTCATGCTTTCTCCTCCATTTCTTTTATCGCCTTTAATAAAATCAATTTTGCAACAGCTTTTGTAAGTTGTTCCTTGCTAACGTTATTATTTTGCACATATTCTAACAACACTTGTTTTCCAGATTTACCGTCTTGTTTGAATTTCTCAACTTTTTTGTTAAATTCCTCCGTTGAAATCCCCGTAAATTGTCTGAAGTAGGTTTCGTAAAGCGTCATAAATCTCCTTTCAATACTTTATGTCTAGGTTGCCATGTTCGTTAAGCCAGCCAATCACAAATTTAAGACCAAGTCCTTCTTTGTTCGGAACCCATAATCCATCTTGCCACTCTCCACCTCCCATAACAAATTGATATTTCTTTGGTTCTAGTTGTTTTAATTTCAAAAATCTCTGTGTATCTCTCTGCGCCCCAAAAAGACAGAAGCAGCAACCACTACGATCAATTCCCGTTGTGGATAAATTTCCTGTTCCAGTTAAGTCAGTATAGTAAACATACCCGTTCTGTTCATAAACAACGTCTCCGTAAACGTCTGCTATTTCTACGTTTTTCTCTTTGATATAACGGAGTATGTCACTTTCAAGCCAAAAGGAAATTGGTGCGGAAATAGGTCTGTCACTTTCAAAAGCATTGCAACCATGACGAATCCAACTTGTTTTCCTAAGTCTGCTCTCTTCTGCCATGGTTCCAACAAAAGGTTTTCTCCCCGTCAGCTTTTCATAATCCTTTGAAGGAGACTTTTTCATGACCTGACAACATCTATGAGAAATCTTGAATGGTGCATTAAGTAACCAAGCATATCGTTCCATGGAAAACTGTGGGTATCTCCTGTTGTGTTCACAATCTGTAAACCGCCTTGCGCATTCTCCGTCCGGCTTTCTTCTTGCTTCTTCTACTTTCTGTGCAACCTCTTTGCTGATTACTGGATAACCATATCTCTTTACTACTTCCATAAAGTTCATTTTCGGGTAAAGGACTTCATCGGATATATCTAATCCGTGTTTCCTGACGGAATCCCATTCTAGCCCCGTGTTGATAAAAACTTGTGGTACGTCCGGGTACATTTTCTTAACTATGTCACCAAGAACATCAGAATCCTTTCCACCGCTACGCGAAACATATACATTTCCACCGTATTCATTATACCAACCTCTTATTCTATCTTGCGTCAACATCAGTTTGATTTCCAGAGGATAACTCTGCATTTCTTTTAGTTCCTCTGGCGTATGTCTGTTTTCTTTCACACCGACCACTAACACATAGCTGTGTCGCGGTCAAAACAACTGCCGAGGTGGACATTTTTTTAAGGTCTGCAATGCTTATGGCAGACACCCTCACTCCGATTATCTTTTACTCCATGCTTCACCATACTAGCAACATGGAAACCTAGTTATCACTAGGCTAGGTGTTATCTTTCGACTCCTTTCCTTGTAATTTGTCTATCGTTTTCCTAAGTGATTCCCGGTCATGATTTATCTGCTCTTCCACGGTTCTTTTTGCCATATCACCACAACACTCATTGCAAGTAGTCTTGTTTTCAAAATTTGGTTTAAGTGGTTCAGGAGGCTCTATAAACTCAAATATGGTTCTTTGGACGAATAGCACTCTTCCTAATTCTACTGCTACAGTCTCCACCACTTTCTTCACATAACCCGTTTCCATGATCTTATCCCGTACTTCTTGCGGTTCCTTCGGATTCACGTAGGCAATAAGTGGGTACTTCGCCAGGTCTGCCATCTTCATTGCGTGTTCAATCTCTTCTCTGTATGTCATTTTTCTCCTTTCTATGCTTTGTAATCTTCAAATCTTTCACAGGTTCTAAAAATCACCCTGTTGTTTACCCATCTCTGCATTCTACGTAACGTATGTTTTGGCGATAAATCGTATTTGTTGTAAATCATGACGTACGGCGTATATCCTAAATCACGAAGTGTGTAAATTCTTTCAAGGTCTTGCTCAATCGTTGTGTTAAAGTTTGTTAGCATGAATACAGTAAGTTTTCTCTTATCCCATTGCGTAATATCCTTAAATAACTTGAATTTCGGTATGATTAAATCCTTGTCCTCATACCTATCCCACGCAAAATGAACGTTCTTTATTTTTAGTTACTTTATCATCTCTGCCTTTTCTTCCGTCATCATGCGTATGTCTATTCCTTGATTTATGTCTATCCACGCTTTGCTGTCGATAAGCTGTTGCAATAACTCTTTCCAATCCTTACAGGCGATTAAATTAGGATCACAAAGCACTATGTTCTTTTGCCCTCTCCAAAATTCTGACAAATCAGCTACTTTGTGAGAACACCTACCCTCTTTCGCTTCCACGTGGCAGAATGCGCATCCTCTCGGACAACCCCTTGTAAGAAATCCGTATGCCGTGTCCTTCGTCAGATCACCATAGATGGAATAATCAGGATAAATATGTTCGATTTCTGGTTGAAGGTCTTTATCTTTGGATTTGTCATATACCTCTTTCCCGTCAACCAATGATATGCAATATCCGCTACCACCCTTAACAACCTCGTCTGCATCAATAAAGTATTCATAATCCGGCGTAAAACTAAATACCTTACTCATGTATACTTTGTCCATGTGACCGCTAAACATTGGTTGATACCACTCAACGTGATCCCCTTGCGCTTTATGCCAAGCTGATATTTTCATGAGCGGCAAATTAGGATAATTATGGGTATCTACCGCTATCAATCCGATTCTCAAGTGCTTCTATTTCCTTTCCTTAAACTGTCTGTAAATCCGTCAAGGCACTTTTGAGCGTCTTTTCCTATGTCTTTGCATACCGCCAGGTACTCACCGACATTAAGACCTTGTTCGTGGACAACCATGGAACCTCTTTCTTCCATCAGTTCGCCGGAATCCGTCAATTTTATTATTTCGGAACAAAACGTCTCATAAGGTACGTGCAATTCCTCTGAAAGTAGCAATAACTGATTATCGGTTTTTACAATCCCAGGATTTTTTATGCCATTGATAAGTCCTCTGACATATTCTGCAATCGTAATTCCATTGTTTTCAGACAAATTTCTAAGCATTTTGTCTGTTTCTTCGTTTACCCGTAAATTGATACGGTAATACTTTGGATCATTAGTAGGTCTGCTCATTAAATTCCTCCTTTGGAAGCGAAATTGCTAATGCTACCAGTATGTTTTCACCAGATTGTAAAGCTTTTTTGAATCTGGATTTGTTTACCAATGGAAATTCATCGTATAATTGATTTAGCGTCAAGTCTTTTCCGTTCCATCTATATTTTTTGACGCATTCTCTGTTTCTGGCCTGTTCTGCCAATGAAGCCCATCTACAGTTTTCAGGACAGTAATTTCCATTGTTATCAATTCTGTCTATTGTTTGATTGTTTGTATATCCGTTTTCTAAAGACCATTCCATGAAACTGTTAAAATCGCACAACCAATCATCACAAATCTCTACTCCCTTAGCACCGTAGTATTTGTATGATGGAGAACCTTGGCTATAACACCTTTCTCTCATTCCCCTCCAAATTCTTTTAAGTCTTTCTTTTTCCGTAGATTCAGCTACTATTCGTTTTGGCTTAATTTTCTTTGTTCTGCATGAACAATAATGTTTAAGTTGTTTAATGCTTGTGCCTTGTGGAAAAATCATTCTAGTTTCTTTTCCGCACATAACGCAAGTTGCTTTTACCACCCTTTCCCTTATGGACGCTCCAATATAACTTACATCGTTAATTATAAAATCTCCATGCAATTTCCCGATATAGCTTATCATTTTGTTTTGACTTTTTATTGCGCTATACTCCGGCATTCCATATTCTTCCATTAGTTGCTTTAGCCCGTTCATATTATCTCCTTTCTGTTTTGACATACTTTATAAACCGTTGAAAATTAAGGATTTTCGAGTTATGTATGCCTTAAAAACAGTATAAACCATTGCGTTAAGTATGTCAATACCTCATTTTTGGGGCTTTATTGTATGCCATAACTATTATTAAGTATGCCATAACTATTCTATAATGATTTTTTTCATAAGAAAAACCACCCCTTTCAGAGTGGTTACTTTTTGATTTTTTGGGGGGATTCGGGGGTAAGCCGCCGCCGCCGAACATACGTTCGAAACCCCCACGCCCCCAAAAACAGCCGCCGCAAAAGTATGCGCATAATTACGATTTTACGCATACATATTTACAGTTTCCTTGTATACCCTTTTATTATTGGGTTTCTTGCGTTGTTTCTTGTGGTACAGTTTCCAATATCGGCACACTTTGCGCAGCCGTAACACCCAAAACTGGCAGAGAAACAGCAGACAAGGCCGGGCGCGCATCCGTCTGAATCGTGATCTTGTTAGAGTCCCACCCGTGCCAATGGTTTAGGATGGCAATAGCCCCCGTGGGATTTCTTGATCCGTCCGCAATCAAAGACGCAAGACCGCCTTCTTGTATCTCTTTCAGCTTTTTAGTTAACTCTTGACGTTCAGGGGTTAACAATTCATTGTCTTTTGCATAAATCCATTGAAAAGACGCTCCTATAAAATACCCAAAATCCATAATAAAAGGGGCCTTGTTGTATCTAACGCAATAATACGCCCACAACGGGACCGCCGCCCATACTGCGCGCATATCGTACCCGATCCATCGCCCGTTATTTTCTCTATCTGAATTCCTTAAAAGTTTATACTTCTTAAACACATTCCACCCAATGTACATACAACACGCGCTCCATCGTGTTTGTTTTTCTTTGCTTAGATCCTCGATAGGCGGCGTACACTCATATAAGCAGAAGTCACTAATTGCATTATCTATTAAGTCTTTTATGTCAACGGGCAGACCCTCAAACGGCACGCCGTCCACGATCTCAGCGCCCTCCGGCGTTATGCGCTCCCTAGCTTGTGACCTGGCGTTTTTATTCATGTTTGCACCTTCTTTCTCAAATCTGGGAATCAAAAAATTTCTCCCGTTTCACGATCCAAAAATACAACGTCACACCCTAAAGCATCCGCGACTTTTTCCGCATAATCAAAAGACATCTTGTCACGCGCTAGGCGGTTTGCATAGCTTTGTAAGGGCATTTTTAGCTTTTTCGCGATGCTTTCATATGTTTCTTTTTTTCTACGCGCTGCGCGCCTTATTTTTTCTTTTGCTCCCATGATTCTATTTTTTCCTTTTCCGTATTTCAATAATTGTAAATTTTCCCTTTTCCCTAATAATAAAGTAGTATTTATTTTTTTTCAAATTTATAAAGTTTTTTGCAATTATCTATTGACATTTATATATTATTTTGGTAGTATATAAACAAGAAAAGTAAATAAGCACCGCCCCAACAGCCGCAACTTTTGCCACACTTGCGAAAGGCAGCAGACGGGAAGAGAGGACACGCACGATAAAACCTCTTAAAAAAATCGTAGGGGAGACGGCAACCCACCGCAAAACAAAAGACCGTTGAAAAAACTACAATAAACGCTAATTTTTCCGAAAAACAGCCCTGAAAGCTAGAGAGCAAGACAGAAAAGCGGATCACCACCGCGCCAGGGCTTTACCGAAAAAAACAAGGAGGACAAAAAAATGACATTTTACGAAATCCAATATATCAGAACCGGGAGCGGAGAAAGAAAACTTTATGACAGAGTAATGCTCAGCGATAGAGACGAGATAACAAACGGAAAGAAAACAATAAAAATTCATAGCATCATTGACGCAATCGAAGCTTTCGAAATCCTAGCAGAAAATTGGGGAACCTACGAAAGCAAAAACGCAATCGTTAATATAAAAGTAACTGAAAGATAACATTTTTTCGGCGGCGGTAAAGCCGTAGCATCAAAGCAACCGCCGGAATACCGCAACGCAAGCGAAGAACCGCCGTAAATGGTTGATTTAATCGGACACGGTGAGAGAAGCCGGACAGCGGAAAAGAAAAAAGGAAGGGAGAAAAAAATATGTTAATGTTTGAATTGCACTACTACAAGAACGGAAAGCCTTGCATGAAATATATTTATAGCTACAGCAGACGAGAGGCAGAAGCGCAAGCAAGAGCCTACAAGACTTTTTTCAGGCTTGAATTTATCGGCTACAGATAAAATTTTGAAACCCAGACGAAGAACGAAAGGAGAAAAAACTATGTTAAAGGAAGAAGCAACGAAAGCAATTATCAATTATTTTCAGGAGAACGAGGACGATTTTATTACAGTTATTGAGGAACTTGACAGCTACAACGGTTATTTAGGAGATGACCGTTATAATAATATGGAAGATTTAGACGTGTTTTATAGCGGAGTAGAAGCAAGCGAAATTTTAGCGCGTGCATTTTACGGACACGACGAGGAGACATGGACAACGGACAGCCACGGAGAAAAGGAATATGGCCCTTTTAATCCTAATAGAGAATATTTTTATTACAATGGCTATGGAAACCTTGTTAGCGCAGATTATAAGGACTACAGCGATAAACTAGATGAATATTTTGTTGACGAGATCATTGATAACGCCGGGTAGCTTTACGAGATACCCGAAGAAGTACAGGAAATTATAGACAGCATCGAAGAATAAAAAGCCAAAGGCGGATGCGCAGAGACTACAGGCGCGACACACAAAGCCCCTCACACGGGCGGCGGCTTTTTCCTAAATCTGGGAGACAAAAAAATATAAATGGAGGGTAAACCATGAAAAAATTTACTGCTTTTTTGGATGCAATCGGCGCAAATTATAAAATAGTACAATATGGCGAAAGTTATTTTTCAAACGCGCCTGAGGTACATTATAACGCCGTGCAGATCCTTTTTGACTATCAGGACGCAAAGAAAGAAGCGGATATTTTAAAGTATCTGAAAAGAAAGAAAGGTCTTGTTGTCTTTTCAGAGTGGCATA